>JACCDU010186001.1_pt1 | contig 25897 bp, 23 predicted proteins | sample 7446081 | NCBI WGS metagenome assembly JACCDU01 (sample SAMN15323447, study PRJNA562643) | freshwater metagenome | isolation source: river surface water | place: USA:Blue River Watershed | collected 2017-08-17
AAACTCGCGATTAATTTCCATCGTTGTTTTTCTGGTATATAAAAATAACCTGAATAAATAGTTGTTTGAGAAGCAGAATCTGCTAATGCAGTTACTAAAAATTTATACGTGGTTTGGGTTTTCCATGGGTATACAAAATGGCTATGCCCTCCTGTACCTTCATTACCAAAATCATTGGTGATAACACTATCCCCTTTTGCGAGTAACACCACTCTATTTTCAGCGCCTACTTTATTACGGTCTACTGCTTCGTTTCCTGCATCCCACACCGAAAAAATAACGCGTCTTTCTTTTTCACTATTTACCTGAATACCAAAATAACCACGTGCAAAACCACAGGCCATATAATAGGTATGCACTGGATCAAAGCCAGCAGGGACGGTTATTTCATTGTAAAACGAAACCGTTTTAACGCTATCAGCAACCGGATATTTTAAATGTACCGATGCTGCATTGCGCCTAGATTTATGGTTATAATGCATTTGTTCCACCGCTGTGCCGCCCAGCAAAATTCCTGCAATAGACGCCTGCATACGCGCCGTATTTTTTGGCACTGATAGTGTAATTTGAACAAAGCCAGTATCAGCTATTAACACCTTACCTAATTTAAGCGTTGTAAATTTACTCGTTGCTGGAAGCACTGCTTTTAATACAGTAGCACCCACACTTACCCGAATAGGCAGGGCCCATTTATTTTTAAACTGTAATTGAACGCGTAATTCACCGGCCTTTCTAACTTTCACAAAAAAATGAATTTGCTTTATTGCCTGATGCCATTTGTAATAATCAGGATTTCCATTTACAAACTCTTCTTCATCTTGCAATGGAAGCCCTGTATGTAGCGGCGTTATGTAAGCAGTAGTTACAGGTACCACACTATCTCGCTGCGCAAAAACGCTAACACTCAACATTAATAAAGCAACAATAAAAATATTTTTTTTCATAGTCATCTATTTAAGAAGCCTCAAACCAAATGGGTTTTGTATTATCAGGCTCTGCATTATAATTAATAAATAATTCGTCACCAGCAGCAACTGGTTTTACCGTTGTTATAGAAATAGTGGCGTTATCAAAATCCATTTCATACACGCAGTTGGCGGCATAGGAATGATTGTAAATAGATAAATAACCAAGCGCTACACAAGCACTCAACAAATCGTCGCCCCACTCAAAAATATAATCATACAAATCCGTCTTTTCTAGATGCGCGCGCTCTTCAGGATTCACCACGAGCACTGGCGAAATTTCTATTATGGTGCCCACCTCAATACTTTCGGTGGCAAACACGCCCCTTCCGCGCTGATCCGATGGTGCAATGGTTAAAATGGGTAATATCATATAAATCGATGTCAGATATGAAGATACAGCCTCTTTTCATATCATTTAATATGGACGATTCACAAATGATGACTAAATTGCGCCCATGTCTTTGGAGCTAGACCAATTAAATATCATTGAACAGTTTGAACTGCTCATTGCTAAAGAAGATAAACTAGAAATTAAAGAGTTTCTAGATGATCAAAATATTAGCGATGTGGCGGAGCTTATCAATGAATTTCCAGAGTATGAAGCCCAAATTATAGCCAATATGTCTATTCATAGGGCGGCTAGCGTGTTCAAAATTTTGGATATTGCCCAACAAAAAGACATTGTAAAAGAACTCCCTTCTTCCAAAACTGCCGAGTTATTAAATGAACTCCCCGCCGATGACCGAACCGACTTTTTGGAGGAACTTCCTAAAGCAGCCATTCGTGATTTAATTAAATTACTCGATCCCGAAGAAAGAAAAATTACCCTAGCCATGCTTGGGTACCCCGAGGATAGTGTGGGCCGTTTAATGACCCCCGACTATGTGTATGTATATGCACACAACACGGTAACAGAGGTATTTGATACCATCCGAAAGTTTGGTAAAAATTCTGAAACCATCGATGTAATTTATATCATTGATCAAAAGGGTGAACTCGTAGATGACATCAGAATTAGAGACGTTATTTTAGCGGCACCGGGTAAAAGAGTAGATGAAATTATTGATGGCCGTATCGTTTCTTTAAATGTACATGACGATCAGGAGCATGCCAATCAGGTGTTTAAAATGAACAACCGCGTGGCACTTCCGGTGGTGGATGATAATAATATTTTATTAGGTATTGTTACCATCGATGATATGCTTTGGGTAGCCAACGAAGAGTTTAGCGAAGACATGCAAAAAATGGGTGGTACCGAAGCCTTAAACGAACCTTATTTAGATATTCCATTATTCAAACTCTTCAAAAAAAGAGTAGGCTGGTTGGTTATTTTATTTATTGGTGAAATGCTCACGGCTACTGCCATGGGTTACTTCCAAGATGAAATTGCAAAAGCCATTGTACTTGCCTTATTTGTACCACTGATTATTTCGAGTGGAGGTAATAGTGGATCTCAAGCTTCTACCCTTATTATTCAGGCCATGGCTGTTGGTGAAATCACCATTACCGATTGGTGGCGCGTACTACGCCGTGAAATTACCAGTGGAATGTTACTCGGCTCCGTGCTTGGTATCATTGGTTTTATACGTGTTGGCGTATGGCATTCTATCTTCCCAAATATTTATGGTGAACACTGGATGATGATTGGATTTACAGTAGGATTTTCGTTAATCGGCGTTGTACTATGGGGCACTTTATCAGGCTCCATGCTACCCATCTTTTTAAAGCGTTTAGGATTTGACCCTGCCGTTTCTTCGGCACCCTTTGTTGCTACACTTGTAGATGTAACTGGGCTCATTATCTATTTTAGCTTCGCCTATTTATTCCTGCAAGGACTGCTTTTATAAATCAATCTTATTACTGATTAAAATTTAAGTCCAATACCAAGTTGCAATGAAGCGGTTTTCCATGTTTCCTGATCATCAATGGCATTAATGTTTTGCAAGCCTGCAACGTATCTACCATAAATTCTAAATGAACTTAAATTTAATTGTGCACCCACTACTGCCGATATATCGCCTGTCTTAAAAGCGTTTTGCGCGTTGTTTAAAACATTTTTATCCTGACCAATAAGTATGCCATATTGAGGGCCTGCATTAAATGTAATGAGCTTACCTAAATTAAGACGGAGTAAAATAGGGATACTTAAATAATTAAGTCTTGTATAGGCATTGTCAATTAAAAACGCCTGCGTAAATCTTGAATTATATAAGGTAGAAAAACTAGAGCGCTTGGTCATGGTTTGACTGTACAATAATTCTGGTTGAATACCAATAAATTTATTGATGTCAATTTCTGCAAAAGCACCGGCCATATAACCCATATCAAATGCATCGTTAAAAGATTGGCCATTGACCCTGTTTAAATTAAGCCCACCTTTTACACCGAGTTTAAAACCTGCCTGTGCCGCAGCACCAACTGATAAAAAAACAACAAGCCCAAGTAAAATAAATGTCTTTTTCATAATAGAAAGTTTTATACCATTAAGTTCTAGTAATTAAAACGAAAAAAACTTCAACTAATTGTTAAATAGCTTAACAATAACATATCTAAACTAATTCTATCACCGTAATTTCTGGAAGTATACCTACCCTGCCCGGATAACCAATAAATCCATACCCTCTGTTCACGTATAGTTTTTGTGATCCTTGCTCATATAAACCCGCCCACTGTTTGTACATCCACTGCACCGGGCTCCATTTAAAATAAGGGTTTTCGAGTCCAAACTGCATACCGTGTGTATGACCAGATAGCATCAGATCAATACTACTATATTCAGGTAATATTTGCGCATCCCAGTGGCTAGGATCATGACTTAATAAAATTTTAAACGGAATATTTTCGGTACCTGTATGTGCTAGATCCATTTTTCCATACTTCGGAAACCTTGCTTTAGCGCCCCAGTTTTCGATACCTAGTAAAGCAATTTTTTCACCATTCTTTTCAAGCACTACATGTTCATTCATGAGTAGGCGCCATCCCATATTAGCATGCACTTTTTTAAGCGCTTCTAAATTATCAATTTTAGCCTGCGCAGTTGGCCACTGCACATAATCACCATAATCGTGATTACCGAGTGTAGAAAAAACACCAAGTGGCGCGGTTAACCTGCCAAACGAATTTTGATAAGGCTCCATTTCGGTGGCCCTATCATTTACTAGATCACCCGTAAATACAATAAGATCTGGTTGTTGCTTTAATATTAAATCGATACCCTTATTGACCGCTCTAATATCCTGAAAACTTCCACTATGGATATCACTAATGTGCACCATGCGCATACCTTTAAACGCCCCTGGTAAGTTTTTAAAAGAGAGTTTGATTTTTTTAACTTGGTAATTGTATTTGTTCCCAAAACCAAACAATAAAGTACCAAATAATGTGCCGCCAAGTCCAAGACCCAACCAACTCAAAAAAGTAGATCTTGGAATACCCTGTCCTTCTGGACCCATATACTGTGCACCTGATAAAGGAAAAATTTTATTCATGAGCACAAGTGCACCGCGTCTAATATCATCTGCTACAAAAAATAGAGACCCAATTAATTTGGCTAAAAAAAGTCCAATCAAAATGGCAAACACATAATTTCTAAAAATTTTAGAGGTTTGCAAAAATTGGAGGTAAGGAAAAGAAAGCATGGTAGCAATGGTAAAAAAAGAAACCACCCAATACGTCACATATATGGCCTGACGCCCCCTATCGGACCCCTGCTGGCTAACTGTTTTTAACGCCTGAAAAACGTATAAATCCAGTAAAAAAATGATAAGAGCGATGATCCACCAGCTTGTTGCACTACGCATAGATTTGGGTTATTTGAGTGATTTTTGGCCAAAATCGATTGAGAAAAGGCAAAATTACCCCTTTTTTAGCCGTTTTTAGGGAAATTTGACAAGGGGTTACTGCTACAACAAAGTATGGATAAGATTGTTTCAAAAGATGTAGCTGAAAGCTTATTTTTGGCAACTTACAAGCAATAAATATTATGGCGAGAATTATAGGCGTAGCCAATCAGAAAGGAGGCGTGGGCAAAACAACCACCGCTATCAACGTAGCGGCAAGTTTGGCTGTTTTAGAATTTAAAACACTACTTGTAGATGCCGACCCGCAGGCAAATAGCACCACGGGTGTAGGATTTGATTTGCACAACATTACAAACAGTTTGTATGATTGCATGGTTAACAATGCAACAGCAAATGATGTGATTTTAAAATCGGAAGTACCCAACCTAGATTTAATACCTTCGCATATCGATTTAGTAGGCGCCGAAATTGAAATGATCAATTATCCAAACAGAGAAAATGTGATGAAAGGTATTTTAGATGCCGTTCGTGATAAGTATGATTTTATTATTATCGACTGTTCTCCATCGCTCGGACTAATTACCGTTAACTCACTTGTTGCAGCCGATAGTGTTATTGTTCCAGTGCAGTGCGAATTTTTTGCTTTAGAAGGATTGGGTAAACTACTCAACACTATTAAAATTGTTCAAAGCAGGTTAAATCCAGCACTTCAAATAGAAGGTATTTTAATGACTATGTATGATGGCCGTTTACGCTTAAGCAATCAAGTAGTAAGCGAGGTACGTAGGCATTTTGATGAAATGGTTTTTGATACCATCATTCACCGCAATACCAGACTCAGTGAATCACCAAGTGTTGGGAAACCGGTTATTTTATACGACGCCGATAGTAAGGGTACCATCAATTACTTAAACCTTGCTAAAGAAATTTTACAAAACAATGGCATGACAAAAATTTCTAACGAAGAAAGAATTATCGAATAATGAGTAGCCCTAAAAATAACAAAGACATGATTGGCAAAGGACTCCGTTCTTTGCTTTCAAATATTGACGCAGAATACAAAACCCCAAAGGGACAGGTAGAGCCTGCAATTGCGCAACAAGCCGTTGCTACCAGCAAAATTGCACTCGCCGATATTCAAATCAATCCCAAGCAACCACGCCGCGATTTTGACGAGCAGGCATTACATGAACTTGCAGAGTCTATTAAAATTCATGATGTTATTCAGCCCTTAACGGTTTCGAAATTAGCATCTGGCAAATACCAACTCATTGCGGGCGAGCGCAGGTTTAGAGCCTCTAAAATGGCTGGCCTTAAAGAAGTGCCGGTTTATGTGAGACAAGCCAACGACCAACAATTACTAGAGTGGGCTTTGCTTGAAAACTTACAAAGAGAAAATTTAAATGCCATTGAAATTGGTATTAGCTATAAGCGTATGATGGACGAGCTTTCTTACACCCAAGAGCAGGTAGCAGAGCGTATGGGTAAAGAAAGAAGCACCGTTTCAAATTATATCCGTCTTTTAAAATTACCACCCGATTTACAACTTGCTATTAGAAGTGGTAAAATATCAATGGGTCATGCAAGAGCGCTGGTAAACATTGATACCATTGACAGACAACTTTTTGTTTTCAAAGAAATCATTCAAAAAAGTTTAAGCGTTAGACAAACCGAAGAACTAGTGCGCAAAATGTACCTCGCACAAAAACCTGCAGGTGCCAAAGACAATAAATCCAACCTCCCTGCTGCTTATAAAAAAATTGAAGACAATTTATCTTCACATTTTTCTACAAAAGTTAAAATGACCCATTCCAAAAAAGGAACAGGTAGCATTACCATCGAGTATTTTTCATTGGACGAACTCAATAAAATACTGGATGCCATGAACGTAACGGTAAATTAAAATGACAGGTGCAAAAAAGTTGATCTTTTTATTTATTGGCTGCATCGTTTTTAGCAGCGCGGAGTTGAGTGCTCAAAAAAAAGATACCAGTGCGCCAAAAAATAGTGCCGTTACAAAAAAAGATAGCACACTTGTAAAAAGTGATACGGTTGTCAAATTAAAATTCCGTCCGCAAGTAGCTACCCGTAGAGCCGCCATTTTACCAGGCTGGGGACAGGCTACCAATAAAGAATATTGGAAAATCCCACTAGTGTATGGCGTTTTAGCAATCCCTGGTGCCTTGTATTTTTACAATGACAGTTGGTACAACAAAACAAAATATGCCTACGAAGCAAAATTTAAGGCACAAGCCCCTACCCTAGATAGTTCGAGTCTTGCAGGCATTGATCCACAATTAAAAAATTTAGGCCTCGCTTCTTTACAATCTTACCGCAACACATTTAGAAGAGACAGGGACTATTCGATTTTATATTTCATATTGGCTTGGGGGCTTCAAGTAGCCGATGCTACTGTTTTTGCACACCTCAAACAATTTGATGTTTCTGATGATCTATCTTTACAAGTAAAACCACAGTTCAATCCTAACACCAGAACACCTGGATTAGGACTCGTTTTAAATTTTAAAGAACCGTCAAAAAAAATATTTACTACAAAATAAAGCAAGCATGAATATTGCACTCGTTGGTTACGGAAAAATGGGTAAAGCCATAGAAGAAATTGCAGTAGCAAACGGTCATACCATTGGATTAAAAATAGACCTGGATAATGCCGCCGATTTATGCGCAGATAAAGTAGCAGGTATTGATGTGGCCATCGAATTTACCGGACCACACAGTGCATTTGATAATGTCATGAAATGTTTATCACTTGGTGTTCCAGTGGTTTGCGGCTCTACCGGTTGGCTTGAAAAATACGAGGAGGCAAAAACATTTTGCGAGGCGCAACATGGCACCCTTATTTATGCAAGTAATTTTAGTATTGGTGTTAACTTATTTTTTGAGGTCAATAAAACGCTCGCTGCGCTTATGGCAAAGCATACGAATTACGAGGTGAGCTTACATGAAATTCACCACACACAAAAAAAAGATGCGCCTAGCGGAACTGCTATAACACTTGCAGAGCAGGTGCTTGACGCCATACCGCATAAAACAAAATGGGTGAATGAAGCGTCTGGTGTAGCGTCTGATTTATTAATTACTTCCGAGCGTATAGATCCAGCACCTGGAACGCACACTACTACCTATGCATCCCCTATTGATACCATAGAAATTACACATACCGCACACAACCGAAAAGGATTTGCAGGAGGCGCGGTACTTGCTGCAGAATTTGCAGCGACGCACAAAGGAATTTTTTCAATGAAAGAAGTTTTAGGACTATAAATACATAAACATGAATCAGCCCTTCTTAACAGAATTATTTAAAGATCAATCGTACAATAAAAATCAGTTTTTTTTAATTGCAGGCCCATGTGTGGTAGAAAGTGAAGAGCTAGTGATGGAAATTGCAGATAAAGTAAGTGGCATTTGTAAAAACCTTGGCATTGCCTACGTGTTTAAAGCCAGTTACCGCAAAGCCAACCGCACGAGTGCCAATTCTTTTACCGGCATTGGTGACGACAATGGTCTTGAACTCATCAAAAAAGTAGGCACTACCTATAACCTTCCTACTACTTCAGATATTCATGCCCACGACGAAGCTGCAATTGCTGCAAAGTATATAGACATTTTACAAATTCCTGCATTCCTTTGCCGTCAAACAGATTTGTTGGTGGCTGCTGCCGAAACTGGTAAAATTGTGAACGTTAAAAAGGGTCAGTTTTTAAGTGGTGCTTCCATGAAATTTGCCGTTGATAAAATTAAATTAGCGGGCAATAATAGTATCATGTTAACAGAGCGTGGCAATACTTTTGGCTATCAAGACTTGGTGGTAGATTATAGAAATATTCCGGCCATGAAAGAAAACAACGTGCCAGTTATTATGGATTGCACACACTCACTACAACAACCCAATCAAACAAGTGGCGTAACAGGTGGTAACCCGCATTTAATTGAAACCATTGCTAAAGCAGCTATTGCAACTGGAGCCGACGGACTGTTTATTGAAACACACCCTAACCCGGCGGTTGCAAAAAGTGATGGCGCCAACATGTTACCATTACATTTACTAGAGCCGTTACTAGAAAAATTAGTGAGATTAAGAGAGGCCGTTATTTAACGTTAAAAACGTTTACCAATTATTTAATGGGTTTCTTTTACCCGCTAAAATATAGCGCTTGATGTTCATCCAAAAAGCAAGCACCATATAAATGATAACCGGTGATCCGAGGGTTAAAAAACTGATATAAATAAACCACATTCTAATACGGGATGTAGCTATACCCAGCCTTTCCCCCATGGCATTACACACGCCAAAAGCCCTTAATTCTAGAAATTCCCTCAATTTTTGAATCATAACGGTGCTTTTTAACATTTCTTGGGCAATTTAGGTCATTTATAGTAAAGAAACTCTTTTAGGTGCCCTCCATTTTGACATAACTTTGCAGTAGATTTTTAAAATTCATTCATTGATTTAATAAAACATAATTTATGTGTGGAATTGTAGGATATATTGGCCATAGGGAAGCTTATCCAATTGTGCTAAAAGGTTTAAAGCGACTAGAATACCGTGGTTACGACAGTACCGGGGTTGCCATTATTCAAGACGGTGATTTACAAGTACACAAAAAGAAAGGGAAGGTTGTAGAACTAGAGGAGGCCGTGGTTGGAAAAAATATGCACTCGAATATTTGCATTGGACATACACGCTGGGCAACTCATGGCGAACCATCCGACAGAAATGCTCACCCACATTTATCAAATAATGGCAGGTTAGCCATGCTGCACAATGGTATTATTGAGAACTATGCACAAATCAAACAAGAGTTAACGAACAAGGGATATACCTTTAAAAGTGATACCGATACCGAAGTGTTATTAAATTTTATTCAAGATATCCAGGACAATAATAAAAGTACACTAGAAGAAGCATTAAGAATTGCCTTAAAAAGAATTGTAGGTGCTTATTGTATTTTATTAATTGATCAAGACGATCCCGAAACCATTATTGCTGCCCGTAAAGGAAGTCCCTTGGTAATTGGTATTGGCAAAGGTGAACACTTTTTAGCTAGTGACGCCTCTCCTATTATCGAGTACACAAAAGAAGTAGTTTATGTAAACGATTACGAGATTGCGATTGTAAAAGCCGACGAATTAATTTTAAAGAATTTAGGAAACGAAAAGCAAACGCCATTTATTCAAAAATTAGATATGGAACTTGCCGCTATTGAAAAAGGTGGCTACGAACATTTCATGTTAAAAGAAATTTTTGAACAACCAGATACTATTTTTGACTGTTTAAGAGGACGTTTATTGCATGAGCAACAACAAATTGTAATGGCAGGTGTAGATAATCATATTGAAGCATTAACAAGAGCATCCCGCATTTTGATTGTGGCTTGCGGAACTAGTTGGCACGCAGGCTTGGTTGCAGAATATATGATTGAGGAGTTATGTCGTATTCCGGTGGAAGTAGAATATGCTTCTGAATTTAGATATCGTAATCCAGTGATTCACCCTGGTGATGTAATTATTGCCATTTCTCAAAGTGGTGAAACAGCCGATACTTTAGTTGCATTAGAAAGCGCTAAAGAAAAAGGGGCATTTATATTTGGAGTAGTAAATGCAGTAGGAAGCAGTATTGCACGATTAAGTCATGCAGGTGCATACACCCATGCAGGACCAGAAATTGGAGTAGCAAGCACAAAAGCATTTACAGGACAATTGGCGGTATTAACCATGATGGCATTAAAAATGGCCAAAGCAAAAGGAAGCATTAGCGATGAACGTTATTCACACTTAGTAAACGAGTTGTCTTCTGTACCAAAAAAAATAAAGGAAATTTTAGCAGATATTTCAAAAATCCAAAGCATCGCACAACAATATAAAGGCGCAAGCGACTTTCTATATTTAGGACGTGGCTATAATTTTCCCATTGCGCTAGAAGGTGCATTAAAGCTAAAAGAGATTACATATATACACGCCGAAGGTTATCCTGCAGCAGAAATGAAGCATGGCCCTATCGCATTAGTGGATGAGAACCTACCTGTGGTGTTTGTGGCTACTAAAGATGTATACTATGACAAAGTAGTTTCAAATATTCAGGAAATTAAGGCAAGAAAAGGGAAGGTAATTGCTGTAGCTACTCAGGGAGATTCCATTTTGCCAACTATGTCTGAAAATATTATGTTTGTCCCAGATATTGACGAAGTTATCGCACCACTTTTAAGCGTCATTCCTTTACAGTTGTTAAGTTATTATGTGGGTACTTATAAAGGTATTGATGTAGATAAGCCAAGAAATCTAGCAAAATCAGTTACGGTGGAGTAGCATCATTGCTCTTTGTTTTAGTTTGAATACTACAATATATGAATAAAATAAATAAAATTTCAATTAATAAGTTGGGATATGGATTCATTAAGGATTTACCAAAAGGTAAGGATGAATACTATTTAAGAAATAAGCAAAATAGAAGTGGTATAAAGTATCGCAATCTAACAGCTTTCGAAATTGAAATATTGGTTCGTAATAGAAACACGAGTGATGAATGGTCTAACATTCTAGTATCTGAAGCATTTAATCCTGAGTTAGTTAAAAATTGTTCATTCTTTGGTCTTAACCGCATTGGCAATCTAGAAACAAGCTGTTTATGCTTTAGTGACTTAATCGTTCCGATTGGAATTTACAATTCGACTATTATAAGTTGTGACTTTGGAAATAATGTATCAGTACACAATGTGAACTATATGTCTCACTATATATTAGGTAATGAGGTGATCATTAATAATGTAAATGAGTTAGTCACCACCAATCACGCCAAATTCGGTAATGGTATTCTAAAAAAAGGAGAACCGGAATCGGTAAGAATATGGTTAGAAATATGCAATGAAAATACTGGCAGAAAAGTACTACCGTTTAATGGCATGACAGCAGGAGATGCATATCTATGGTCTAGACATAGGGCTGACACTGGTCTGCAAAAAAAGTTTATTGAATTAACTGAAAATCAATTTGATGATAAATTGGGTTACTATGGAAAAGTGGGAGACAGAACGGTAATCAAAAACTGTAAAATTATTAAAGATGTTTGGATTGGAGAAGATGCCTATTTAAAAGGTGCAAATAAAATAAAAAATGTTACGATTAATTCCCATCCAGATGCTACAACACAAATAGGTGAAGGCTGTGAATTAGTGAATGGAATAATTGGCTATGGATGTAGAATATTTTATGGTATTAAAGCCGTTCGCTTTGTAGTATCTGATTATTCTCAATTGAAGTATGGAGCTAGACTCATCAATTCGTTTTTAGGCCCCAATGCTACAATTTCTTGTTGCGAAGTTTTAAATTCATTGATATTCCCTGCGCATGAACAGCACCATAACAATAGTTTCTTATGTGCTGCTACGGTTATGGGACAATCAAATGTTGCAGCTGGAGCTACGCTAGGTTCGAACCACAATAGCCGGGGAGCGGATGGCGAAGTGATTATGGGTAGAGGGTTTTGGCCAGGTTTGTGCGTGAGTATAAAACACAATTCAGTGTTTGCTAGTTTTGCGCTACTGAGCAAAGGAGATTATAATTATGAACTAAATATTCCAATACCATTTTCACTAATAAGTAACGATCCATTAAAAGACGAACTCATTATTATGCCAGGCTATTGGTTCTTGTACAATTTTTATGCATTAGCAAGAAACGCTTGGAAATATGTAGATCGTGACAAGCGCAAGTATAAGACACCCATATTTGAATATGACTACCTTGCTCCTGATTCTGTAAATGAGCTATTTAAGGCGCGTGAAATAATTGCTATAGCCGTTGCTAATGCGCATCTTAAAAAAGAAAAGCAACCTGAATTACAAGACGAATCAAAACTAATGGCCTTAGGCGTAAAATTACTGACAACAAAGCAAAAAAAAGAAATAGATGCTTTAGAAGTGGTTGTTAAAGGATTTGAAAATAGCAAACGAAAAGTTAAGTTAATAAAATCCTATGATGCATATCACATATTTGAAAAAATCATTTTCACTTATGGAATAGAGGCTGCTATCCGCTTTAGTGATAATAAAAAAGGTAAAAACAAAATTAATGCGCTGCAAGAGTTAAAGCTTGATTTTGACAACCTAACTTGGATTAACATTGGTGGTCAATTAATCCCTGAAAAAAAAGTAGCAGGACTAATTCACAAAATTAAATCGTCAGAGATTGAAAATTGGAATCAGGTACACAAATTTTATGAAACCGAATCTGATAAGTACAATTCAAGAAAAGATTTACATGCAATGTCTTGTTTAGAAAAGCTTACCCAAAAATCATTTAGTAATATATCGACGAATCAATTTATAAATTGGCTAGATACGTATTTAGAAATAAAAAAAGATATCATATTAAGAATTCAAAACACCCGTGCCAAGGATTATGCGAATCCATTTAGGAAAATGGTATATGAAAATGAAGCTGAAATGAATACGGTTATTGGAAACTTAGCCGATAATACATTTATCAAGGAACAAAAAAATGTATTGAAACATTTGGAAACAAAAATTGCCGGACTAAAAAAAGAATTAGGGTAATTATTTTGAGATTCTTTCTTTTTTCACAGCCGTCAAGTTTATACTACAGAATTGTCAAAATTTACTCAAAAATAGCTCATTTAGGGGCATTTTTCACCCTAAAAATCGTCATTTTGACATAACTTTGCAGCAGATTTTTAACAATCAATTCAACCACTTTAAATACCTAATGTTATGGCTTTTGACATTGAAATGATCAAAAAAGTGTACGCAGAAATGCCTGCAAAAATTAATGCAGCTAGAGAAGCACTTGGCAGACCCCTAACCCTTTCAGAAAAAATTCTTTTTTCACATTTACATGGTGATCAATCTCCAAGTAATTTTGAAAGAGGCGGTTCTTATGTAGATTTTGCACCCGATCGCGTAGCCATGCAAGATGCCACTGCACAAATGGCCTTGTTACAATTTATGCAAGCAGGTCGTCCTAAAGTAGCCGTACCAAGTACGGTACATTGCGATCACTTAATTTCTGCAAAAGTAGAAGCCAAACAAGATTTACAAGTAGCAACAACAGAGAGTAAAGAAGTGTATGATTTCTTAGCTTCTGTTTCTAATAAATATGGCATTGGTTTTTGGAAACCAGGTGCTGGTATTATTCACCAAGTAGTTTTAGAAAATTATGCATTCCCTGGTGGAATGATGATTGGTACCGATTCACACACCGTTAACGCGGGTGGTTTAGGTATGCTTGCTATTGGTGTAGGCGGTGCGGATGCTTGTGATGTAATGGCAGGACTTGCTTGGGAATTAAAATGGCCTAAACTTATTGGTATTAAATTAACCGGAAAATTAAACGGCTGGACAGCGCCTAAAGATGTGATCTTAAAAGTGGCTGGTATCTTAACTGTAAAAGGTGGTACTGGTGCGATTGTAGAATATTTTGGTGAAGGTGCAACTAGCATGAGTTGTACAGGTAAAGGAACCATTTGTAATATGGGTGCCGAAATTGGTGCTACTACTTCTACATTTGGTTACGACGCAAGCATGAGTCGTTACTTAAGCTCTACTGGCCGTGCCGATGTTGCTGCACTTGCTGATGGTATAGCAGAACATTTAACTGCAGACGCTGAAGTATATGCCAATCCAGAAAAATATTTTGATCAAGTTATTGAAATCGATTTAAATACTTTAGAGCCACACTTAAACGGACCATTCACGCCAGATTTAGCAACACCAATTTCTAAAATGAAAGAAGTTGCTGCTGCAAACGGATGGCCTACCACTGTTGAAGTTGGTTTAATTGGTAGCTGTACCAACTCTTCTTACGAAGATATTAGTCGTGCAGTGAGCCTTGCTAAACAAGTTGCGCAAAAAGGACTTACTACAAAGGCCGAATACATGATCACACCAGGTTCTGAGCAGGTAAGATATACCATCGAAAGAGATGGCTTCTTAGACGTGTTTAGTCAAATTGGTGCGAAAGTATTTGCAAATGCTTGCGGACCTTGTATTGGCATGTGGGAGCGTGTAGGTGCAGAGAAAAAAGAAAAAAATACCATTGTACACTCTTTCAATAGAAACTTTGCAAAGCGTGCCGATGGTAACCCTAATACATTTGCATTTGTGGCATCTCCAGAAATTGTTACAGCGCTTGCGATTGCAGGAGATTTAACTTTTAATCCATTAACAGATACTTTAACCAACGATAAAGGCGAACAAGTAAAATTAGACGCCCCTACTGGAGACGAATTACCAGTTAAAGGTTTTGCAGTAGAAGATGCAGGCTACCAAGCTCCTGCGGTAGATGGTTCTAGCGTTGTTGTTGCAGTAGATCCAGCATCTAAGCGTTTACAACTATTAGATCCTTTTGCTGCATGGGAAGGAACTGATCTTAAGTCTTTGAAATTATTAATTAAAGCAAAAGGAAAATGTACCACAGATCATATTTCGATGGCAGGTCCATGGTTAAAATTCCGTGGTCACTTAGATAATATTTCTAACAACATGCTCATTGGTGCGGTTAACTTTTTCAATGAAAAAACAGACAGCGTTAAAAATCAATTAACAGAAGCATTTGATACCGTACCAAATACACAAAGAGCTTACAAAGCTGCAGGTATTGGAACTATTGTAGTAGGTGATGAAAACTACGGAGAAGGTAGTTCTCGTGAGCACGCTGCGATGGAGCCACGTCACTTGGGTGTGCGTGTGGTATTAACAAAATCATTTGCACGTATCCACGAAACAAACCTTAAAAAACAAGGTATGTTAGCGCTAACTTTTGCAAACAAACTAGACTACGATAAAATTCAGGAAGATGATACTATTGATGTAGTTGGTTTAACAAGCTTTGCACCTGGTACGCCGTTAACATTAGTGTTAACACACAAAGACGGTTCAACGGATTCTATCGAAGCAAACCACACCTATAACCAACAACAAATTGAGTGGTTTAAAGCGGGTGGCGCGTTAAATATTATTAGAAAGCAGGTTGCTGGATAGTACAACCTCTAAAGATTTACAAAAACCCTCTGAAAAATCAGGGGGTTTTTGTTTTTTAATAACCCCTGATATTTTTTAACTTTAAGCCATGATAAAAACAGCACTTGTTTCTTTTGGCATGAGTGGCCGTGTATTCCACGCGCCATTTATACACTTGAATCCAAATTTTATACTAGCGGGCGCGTGGGAACGCTCTTCTAAAAATATACAAGCGGTATATCCGGGCGTTACATCTTATGCATCTTACGAAGAAATCTTAACCGACCCTAGTATCGATTTAGTGGTGGTTAATAGCCCCAACGACACACACTTTGCATACACCAAACAAGCCTTACTTGCCGGCAAACATGTTGTGGTAGAAAAATCATTTACCGTTACCGTAGAAGAAGCAGAAGAACTTGCTGCACTTGCAGTGCAGCAACAAAAAATTTTAACGGTATACCAAAATAGACGATATGATGCCGATTTTTTAACGATACAAAAACTCATTGCCCAAAATAAGATTGGAAATTTATTGGACGTTCAAATTTCTTACGAGCGTTACAGAACAACCCTAAGCCCGAAAGTACATAAAGAACAACCTACACCGGGTGCAGGTGTTTTACTAGACCTTGGGCCACACCTTGTAGATCAGGCCATTCAACTTTCGGGCATGCCTACTGCTGTGTTTGCAGACCTTCGCATTACAAGATCCGTGTCTGTGGTGGATGATTATTTCACACTCCTATTATACTACCCTACCCACCGAATTTTACTTACCAGTGGCATGGTGTTTATGCAGCAAGGACCTGGTTATAAAATCTATGGTACCAAGGGTTGCTTTATAAAAAATAGATCCGATGTGCAAGAAGATTTATTGTTAGCAGGCCACAAACCGGGTGGCGACAACTGGGGTAAAGAAGATCCTAAAAATTATGGCACGCTCAGTACTGATACAGATGGGGTAATAACAAGTGCCATCATAGAAAGTGAGCGTGGCGATTATGGCAAATATTATGAAGCCGTAGCAGCAGCCATTTTAGAAAATAAACCGGTACCCGTTACACCTCAAGAAGGTATTAATATTATGAAAGTACTGGTGGCTGCTAAAAAAAGCTACGAAACAAAACAAATGGTTCATTTATAAACTAGTGTATGGCGCATCCTTATATTATTCAAATAAAAAAAGAATTTGCAGCAGGCGCCAACGCTGCAAAAGCAGCGGGCGCTAAAGCATACCTGTTGCATCAGTTTGAATTTTATGGACTGCAAACTCCAGAGCGCCGAAGTATTTGCAAGGCTTTTTACAAAAACTATCCAGTAACAAGCCACACAGAACTATCAAGCATTATCAAAGAAGCTTTTAATGAACCACAGCGGGAGCTGCACTATTTTGCCATAGAACTACTTGCTTTTCACCACAAACTATGGACCAACAAAACAATAACGCTCATTGAGTGGATGCTCACCCATAAAAGCTGGTGGGACAGTGTTGATTCCATCAATTCAAATGTGATTGGAAAATTTTTTATCAAATTTCCAGCAGGCTTAGAGCCCACTACGCACAAATGGAATAACGCTAGCAATATTTGGTTACAGCGTATGAGTATTTTATTTCAACTACCTTACAAAGAAAAAACCAACACGGAACTACTAGAAAAATATATTGTTAACCGCATAGACACCAACGAATTTTTTGTCAATAAAGCCATTGGCTGGGCATTACGCGCCTATGCCTACACAGATACAAAATGGGTAATCAAATTTGTGAAAGCGCATCCACAACTATCTAATTTATCAAAGCGCGAAGCCCTCAAACACCAAAAATAATATGGAAGCCACCCCTCACAATACCAGATTTCAAAAGGCAAGAAACTATAAAAGAAAGAGGGTTTCTATTAAAGCAGAAATCAAGAGTAGCCTTTATATTTTGCTGGGCATTATTGCTGCTGGCTTTGGCCTTAATGGTTTTTTATTACCCAATAAATTTATAGATGGTGGTGTTACAGGTGTTTCTCTATTACTAACCGAACTTACCAAGCTCCCCTTATCGGTATTAATAGTACTCATTAATATCCCTTTTATATTTTTAAGTTATTTTGCTTTAGGAAAATCGTTTGCATTTAAAACATTACTCGCCATTATTGGGCTGGGGCTTTGTGTTGCATTTGTTCATTTCCCTATTATCACCAACGACAAATTACTCGTGTCAATATTTGGGGGTATTTTTTTAGGAGCGGGTATTGGCCTCACTATCAGAGGTGGCGGCGTTATTGATGGCACCGAAGTACTCGCCATTTTTGTAAGCAAGAAAATAGGTGTTACCATTGGTGATATCATCATTGTTATCAATGTGCTCATTTTTGGATCTGCTGCTTTTTTACTCTCTATCGAAACGGCATTATACTCCATGATCACCTATTTTGCGGCGTCCAAAACACTCGATTTTATTATAGAAGGTATCGACGAATACATTGGCGTAACCATTGTTTCATCGCACAACAAAGAAATCAAAGACATGATTGTGCATACCATGGGAAGAGGCGTTACAGTATACAAGGGCGCCAACGGAACTGGTAAAAGAGGTGAACGTGATGATATTGATATTATCTATACCGTTATCACAAGATTAGAAATCAATAAACTAAATACCGAGATCGAAAAAATAAGCCCCACTGCATTTGTGGTAATGACTTCTGTTAAAGATACCAAGGGCGGCATGATCAAGAAAAAAGCACACAAGCACTAAATACAAATGGCCGCACAAGTGCGGCCATTTGGTGGAGTCTAAAAATTTTTAGCCACTACATTTTTTTAGCGTCTTCAATAAATTTAGCAAGTCCAATATCTGTTAAAGGATGTTTTAGAAGTCCTAAAATAGAATCAAGCGGACAGGTACAAACGTCAGCACCTGCTTCTGCAGCTTTAACAATATGAAGCGCATTTCTAATAGACGCTGCTAATATTTCTGTTTTAAATCCTTGGATATCGTAAATGTGACGGATTTGACCAATCAGTTCCATTCCATCCCAAGAGCTATCGTCAATTCTTCCAATAAATGGAGAAACATACGTAGCACCTGCTTTAGCCGCTAATATTGCTTGACCAGCACTAAATACAAGCGTACAGTTGGTTCTGATGCCATTATCGGTAAACCATTTGATGGCTTTAATACCATCTTTAATAAGTGGCACTTTCACCACAATATTTGGGTGAATCGCAGCTAGTTTTTTACCTTCTTCTACCATGGTAGCAAAATCGGTAGAAAGTACTTCGGCACTTACATCACCATCTGCCATTTCGCAAATTGTTTTGTAGTGGTTGGCAATGGCTTCTTCGCCTTTAACGCCTTCCTTAGCCATTAACGTTGGGTTGGTAGTTACACCATCCAAAATGCCTAAATCGTAGGCTTCTTTAATTTGAGCGAGGTTGCCCGTGTCAATAAAAAACTTCATGGTTTTTCTGTTAAAAGTAAATTCCCCGAAATAGACGGGGAATAAAAAAAATGGCAGGCTACTCACATCGCACCGCTCAACCGCTTATCCTTGCTGTATTCCTACCCTGGGGAGGTTCTGCAGGAGCTGGTCGTGTAAGACCTGCCGGTGCAAAAGTAAGGTTTGCCCTCAATTCTCCCTAATTTTTAAGGTATTAAATAAGCCAAACTATCTGGTCCCGAGCTGATTTCGCGAATTCACCTTGGCAAAGCCAATTAACTCGTCATGACGGCCTCCCAGCGACCTATAATAATAGAAAATGGTATAATCGTTTTCGGTTTCCCAAAAATTACCATCAGTTAGGGCAAAAGAAGAAGTGGATAAAGGAGCCCCTTTATCTTTAGTAAGGTAGGTATAATTATAGAAACCCTGTTTTAAGAGCAGGGTTCTAGTGTAGGCACCTACACTAGGGTCAAATTCCATTTTTGCAGTATCCCCGATCATATTTCCGGTTAGTGCTCCTACCAAATACAGTTCTTTGCCGGGGAACGGCTTTAATCCGGGAGGCACATAAGTAAAATTCACGTTTGCATAATCGCCTTGCCACCATGGATTAATAAGTTCGGTGCTAGCCGTTGTTGACCAACCATTGGCATCCATGTAAAAAATATTGCGCTGATCGTTTCTTGTAAAATCCGGTTTCACAACAATGGTTAATGGCGTTGTTGATTTATCGGTTCTAACAACCCTGTCCGACTCAAATCTAAAACTTCGAATGTCTACCCAGCGGTATTCTTTTCCGGCTTCAAAAACTTGATGTGCATCTTCTGTGGAATATTCAAAATTTTTACCTCTAATAAATGTAGGCTGCGTTATAAATCCAGCGCCGGTGTATTTATTATTTTGTAAAATAAGGAGTTTTGTTTGTTGGCCTGGGCTTAAAATATTTAAATCTTTGGTACCCACATTGACCTGAATTTTTTGATGCGTGCGCATGATATCAGAACCGTAAGGCTGAGTGATACCAGCACCTACCGTAACTTTTTCGTCTAGCACATAGAACCTTTTTGTAAATGCAAGTTTAGAAGTATCGTTGTCTAAAAAAACTTTTAAAATATAATTACCGCTTTTTGTTGGAACGGCGTTTTTTTCGGGTAGTAGCACTTGATAATGCACATAACGCGTTAATGCAACACTCGATACACGGTACATGCTAATTCTATTTTGAGGAAAGCCACTGATATAATCAAATGGGTTTAACATGGCAGGTGTCCAGTCTGCGTTGCAAAGTTGAAAACTGTAAAAATAATTTTTAGGAACGCCCGACAAATCATCAAAATGAAGTTCTAATGCATCCGACGATTGAAGTCTTATTATTGGTATAGAAAATTGATCATTTTGCTGAAAAAGAACCGGCGTTTTAATATTGGACATATAAATTTGGTCTGGCACACGCTGAGCTTTAGGTGCAGTCACAGAAACAAATAGTAAGAGTATCCAACCAGTCCAATATTTATGGGATAGATTCATGCTTACAAAAATACTATTCGTAATTTTACCAAAACAACCTTTTTGGGTCTATCCTACCATATTGCCAAACGCATCGCTTTTAATAAGCAGCAAAGCTTTTCCAGATTTATCATCCGGCTTTCTGTGGTAGCTACTGCTGTGAGCATTATAGCCATGATTATTACCCTTGCTTTTGTGAATGGTTTTCAGGAAAAGGTAGCGGATAAAATTTTTGGCTTTTGGGGGCATATACGGGTGCAAAAATATGAGACGGGCAAATCCTTGATATCTGAAGAACTGCCGCTTACCAAAAACACAGGAGTTGAAAATAGCATCGCTACGGCACCGGGGGTCGTAGCCTATCAAAGTTTTGCAACAAAATCTGCGGTATTAGAATCCCAAAATGATATTGAAGGCGTACTTATTAAAGGCATCGAAAAAAATGAAAACCACAGTGCACTCAAGCAGTTTTTAGTTGCTGGCAGGTGGATACAATTTACAGATAGCTTATACAGCAAAGAAACCCTTGTTTCGGACGCCGTTGCAAAAGCGTTACAAATAAAAATAAATGATACCATTAAGGTACATTTTGTTGCTACCAACTCAGATGCACAAAAAACCTACCGTAAATTAGTGGTGGTTGGCTTTTATCATACTGGCATAGATGAGTATGATAAATTATTTATGATAGCAGATATCAACCTCATTAGGCGCATTAATAATTGGGAACCCAATCAAATTGGCGGCTACGAAGTTTTTATTAATCAATACCAAAATTTAGACGCTATTAGTAGTGCTTTATCCAATGCACTACCTTCAGAATGGATGAGTAAAAGCATCAAAGAAGTATACCCAAATATTTTTGATTGGCTCGACATTCAAGACGTCAACCGAAATGTGGTATTTATTGTAATGGGTATTGTGGCGCTCATTAATTTAATTACTTGTTTACTTATTTTAATGTTAGAGCGCACCAATATGATTGGACTTTTAAAATCGATGGGTGCCACCAACTGGACCATTCAAAAAATATTTATCGTATACGCTTCCTTTATAACCCTTGCTGGTGTTGGATTTGGACTGATTATAGGCGTAGGCATTTGTTTATTACAACAAGCAACCGGATTCATCACACTCGACGAAGCGTCTTATTATATTACGGTGGCCCCCATTAAAATGATATGGTGGCAGGTAGCTGCCGTTTGTGCTGGTACTAGTCTGGTATGTTTTGTATCCCTGTTTTTGCCAACGCTACTCATTCCAAAAATAAGTCCAGTAAAAGCCATTGAATTTAAATAATAGTCAAACTCCAAACGCACAAGCGATATAAATAATTAGCGCGTTAATTGCGCCACAATAATACCTGCGGCGATACCTGCATTTAAAGATTCTGCCTCACCAATTTTAGGAATGGTAACCGGATGTGTAATAAAGTCCAAAATATTTTCACGAATACCTTTTCCTTCACTTCCAATAACAAGAAGGCCTTTCTGAGGCGTTTTTATTGTAAATACATTTTCACCTTCTAGTAAAGCGCCATACACTGGAAGCTTTATTGTTGGCATCCAGTCTGCTAAATTTTTATAGGTTACTGATACGCGCATAAAACTACCCATGGTAGCACCAATTACTTTTGGATTGTACACATCAACGGTGTCTTCACTAGCTACTATTTGTGTAATTCCAAACCAATCTGCAGTTCTAATAATGGTGCCCATATTTCCAGGGTCTTGGATGCCATCTAGCACAATTGTTAATGGCCCCGCTAAATTCAGTGTCTCTTTTTTTTGAGGCATCATGGCAACCGCTAATACCTGATTGGGTGTTTGAAGCATGCTCATTTTTTCAAGTTCAAATGCTTCAATGCGGGTTACTTCAAGTGTAGCATCTGGTGATTCCCAACTATCAAGTGCATACACGGCTTTTAAGGGATAGCCTGCAGCAATCATTTCTCCTACCAGCTTTACACCTTCGGCAATAAAACATCCTGTTTCAAGTCTAACTTTTTTGTCGGACAAAGATTGGATATATTTGAGCTCAGACTTTGTTACCATCGTTATGCGTTTAGTAAGCAATTTTAATTATTTAAGCAGTACACTTGTCACTATTGTTGTGATTTGTGTGTTATCTGCCTGCTCCGAACAACGCCGAACAACGGTTGTCAACTACCCAATCAACAAGGCTTTTGTTTACAACAATAAAATTGAAATTGCCGGTACAGGGTCCAAAGATGAGAAAAAACAACTAACTACCGAACTAGATAATTACTGGGACGATAGTATTAGGATCCGAAGCATCCAAAAATTTGGCTTTTTTTATAAAATGAAGCAGCCTGCGGTATTTGAACCCATTAACTTACAGCGTTCTATTAGCTTCATGAATGCCTATTTACAAACCAGGGGTTTTTATAGAGCTTCCTTTAAAGATTCAGTTAGCGTAGACACCGTTGGTGATCAATTACAAACCCATATCGTATTAAACATAACACCCGGCAGTAAAACACTAGTCAACAAAGTAGGCTACGCTATTGAAGACAGTAGTTTGCAAGAACTAACCAACAAGTATAACAATGAAAGCCAGCTTAAAAAAGGTAGCACCTACACCAAAGAGTCTATCAGTCAAGACCTGGACCGCTTAACAGGCTTATATCGTAACAATGGTTACTTTGGATTTAACAAAGAAAATTTAGTAGCAGAGGTTGATACCGTAGACACCAAATTATTAGCAATTGTTACCAATCCTTTTGAACAAATTAATAGAATTGATAGCATTCAGGCCAAACAACAATCCAATATCAACTGGGATATTTTAATAAAAAATAAAAAGACATTAGACACGGTTCAAACAACACCATTTACCATAAGAGCCGTTCACTATTATCCAGAAGTAAGTATTTATGAATCGCCTGATACTTTAATTGGTAATCGGTATTTAACCAACACCTTTAATAAGCAAATCACATTCCACCATAAAACGGGAAAATTTAGTAGTAAACCGCTTTTACAACACAACTATTTATATCCTGGAACCCTTTACAACGAAGGACTTTACTACAAAACACTCAATACCGTAGGGCAAATAGGTGCTTGGCAACAGGTAGATGCCAGAATTTTAAAAACTGCAAAAGACAGCCTAGACATTCATTTGTTTTTAGTGCCCGCTATCAAGCAAAGCGCTTCCATTGATCTAGAAGGTAGCCGTAACTCTGCAGACATTGTAACCGGTAATACGCTTGGGATTTCTACCAATTTAAACTACACCAACCGTAATGTTTGGAAACAGGCCATACAATCTGTTACAAGTTTTAGAACTGGGGTAGAATTAAATTTAATTGGTGCCACAGACAATAATATTGTGCAAACTTTTTTAATCAATGCAGGACACACGTATGCCATCCCACATATTATGCAGCCCTTTAAAAATTGGAAAAAAATAAAGGCGTTAGATAACCAAAGAACACTTATTTCCATGAATGGTTCTTATGTTGATCGAAGAGATTACTATAAATTAAATTCTTTGGTTACAAGTATTGGTTACGAGTGGCACCAACAAAAAAAGAGTGGCGATAATATTTGGCTCTACAAACCACTCAATTTAGAGCTCTATGGTATCACCAGACTTGGTGGTCTAGATAGCCTCATAAAAAACAATCCGTTTTTGCAAGCCTCATTTAATGAGGGTAATATTTTTAGCCAAAGCTTTTCATTTATTAGAACCGTTAATAGTATCAAGCACAAAAATAGAAGCCACTACCTGCGCATTAGTGCCGAAGAAGCAGGTGGCATTTTTGAATTATTTCCCGGCATCAAAAACAATGTTTACCGATACATTAAAACAGAAACGGAGTACCGACAATTAAACCGTTACAGAAAAGCTGAATTTGCGTACCGTGCATTTGCTGGCTTTGGTTATAACTATGGTTCCGATCCTGTTTTAGGAAAAAGCTTGCCGTTTTTTAAACAGTTTATTGCAGGAGGCCCTTACAGCATGCGTGCTTGGGGACTTAGACAGTTAGGACTTGGAAGCTCTGTCTTTAGTGATACGGTTAACTCTAGTTATAGAGACCGTTTTGGCGACATGCAACTCGAAACAAATATTGAATACCGTTTTACGGTTGCCGATTTTTCATCGGTTAAAATTGGGGGCGCTGTATTTGCAGATATTGGAAATATTTGGAACATCAAAAAAAATGCCACCGAGCCAGATGCTCATTTTACATTTAAAAATTTTGGAAGAGATCTTGCTATTGGTGTAGGTACAGGACTTAGGTTTGACTTCTCGTATTTTTTGTTACGCTTTGATTTAGCATACCGCGTTAAAGATCCTGCACGTCAGCAAAACAATGGATGGATGAGTTTCTCAAATTTTGCCATCACAGAAACCCGCGCATCTGGCTTAAAAGTAAACAACCTGGCTTTACAGTTTGGTATCGGTCTCCCCTTTTAGCGTAGCAATATGCTGTTCAAATGCCGTTATTTGCATGGCGTCTTCTACTGCAAAAGATCCAATTTTTGTTCGTCTTAAGCTACTTAAATGCCCACCTACGCCCAGTGCTGCTCCAAAGTCGTTGGCTAAACTTCTAATATAAGTGCCCGTACTACAGCGCACCCTAAAATGCACAACAGGTAATTCTATATGGGTAATTTCAAATTCGTAAATGGTAACAGGTCTTGGATCTATCTCTACTATCTCACCGCTTCGAGCTGCATAATATAAGCGCTGTCCATCTTTTTTAATGGCAGAGTGCATGGGTGGCATTTGCATTATGGCTCCCGTAAATTGAGCGGTGGCATCCAGCACTTTTTGTGCCGTAATATTTTCCAATGAAGTAATGTTAGTGGGCTCACTTTCTAAATCAAAAGTAGGCGTTGTAGCACCGAGTGTAATGGTACCCGTATACTCTTTTTCCATGCCCATATAATCATTGATTTGCTTGGTAAATTTTCCCGTGCAAACAATTAAAAGGCCTGTAGCAAGTGGGTCTAGGGTTCCGGCATGACCTACTTTTGCAATGCGCGTTTGATAACGCACTTTTTTAATGATATCAAAGGATGTCCATTTGAGTGGCTTATCAAATAATATCACCTGCCCATCTAGGTAGGGCTGCATGGATGGATGGTACTCTTTTTGCTTCTTCATAGATTAATAAGCCCTCGCAAATAAAACGCGCTGTGTAGAAGGGTTGCCCG
>JACCDU011165854.1_pt1 | contig 25892 bp, 19 predicted proteins | sample 7446081 | NCBI WGS metagenome assembly JACCDU01 (sample SAMN15323447, study PRJNA562643) | freshwater metagenome | isolation source: river surface water | place: USA:Blue River Watershed | collected 2017-08-17
CAGCACCACATCGCCCACCTTCAACGTGCCGGACTGCACCAGCACCGTGGCCACGGAACCGCGACCCTTGTCCAGGCTGGCTTCGATCACCAGGCCCTTGGCAGCAGCATCCACCGGTGCCTTGAGTTCCAGCACTTCGGCCTGCAGCAATACTTGTTCGAGCAGGTCGTCCACGCCCATGCCGGTCTTGGAGGACACGGCCACGAAGGGGGAATCGCCACCGAATTCTTCGGGCACGACTTCTTCGGCAATCAGTTCGGCCTTGACCTTTTCGATGTTGGCATCGGGCTTGTCGGCCTTGGTCATGGCGACCACGATCGGCACACCCGCCGCCTTGGCGTGCTTGATGGCCTCCTTGGTCTGGGGCATGACGCCGTCGTCGGCGGCACACACCAGGATGACGATGTCGGTGGCCTGCGCACCACGGGCACGCATGGCCGTGAAGGCTTCGTGACCGGGGGTATCGAGGAAGGACACCATGCCGCGCGGCGTTTCCACGTGGTAAGCACCGATGTGCTGCGTGATGCCGCCGGCTTCGCCTGCGGCCACTTTGGCGCGGCGGATGTAGTCCAGCAGCGAGGTCTTGCCGTGGTCAACGTGGCCCATCACGGTCACGACCGGTGCGCGCGGCAGGGCTTCGGCCTGCGTGGCGCTGGCTTCCTCTTCGGTGAAGGCTTCCGGATCGTCCAGTGCTGCCACCACCGCCTTGTGGCCCAGCTCTTCCACCAAGATCATGGCGGTGTCCTGGTCCAGCGACTGGTTGATGGTGACCATCTGGCCCAGCTTCATCAGCTGCTTGATGACTTCGGACGCCTTGATCGACATCTTGTGCGCCAGCTCGGCCACCGTGATGGTCTCGGGCACATGCACCTCGATGACACGGGCTTCTTGCGGCGCGGCCTGTTGGGCTTGATCGTCGCGGTCGTCACGGCCACGGCGGCCCTTGGGGCCCGAACGCCAGGCGTTGCGGCCCACGCCGCCACTGGCGTCACCACGGGTCGGGATGGCCTTTTTCTTGGCCGGATCGCCTGCCCAGCTGGACGACAGCTTGGCCGACTTGACCTCTTTGCCAGAGCCTGCAGGCTGCTGGCCAGACGGTGCCGCACCTGTGCGTGCCCCTGCGCCCGGCGTGGTGGCCGGCTTGTGCAGCGTGCCCTTGACGGTCGATTTGGCTTCGGGCTTGGGCTCTTCTTTTTTCGCCACCAAGACTTTCTTGGGAGCGTTCATCATGTTGCGGATGGCTTCGGCTTCGGCCAGGGCCTTGCGGCGGCGCTCTTCCAGCTCACGGGCGCGGGTGGCTTCTTCGTCGGCGCGGGCTTTCGATTCGGCTGCGGCTTGGGCAGCTGCTTCTTCGCGGGCACGCTTGTCGGCCTCGGCTTTTGCCGCGGCCGCTTGGGCTGCAGTGTCCTCGACCGGGGCTGCGGGCGCTGCCGCAACCGGCGTTTTGGCGGCCTGTGCGGCAGCGTTCAGGCTGGCGGCTTCGGCCCGGGCCCGGGCTTCGCGTTCGTCGCGGGTCAGCGTGGGTTCTTCCTTGGCGGCCTGTGCGGCGGCTTGCGCAGCCGCTTGGGCTGCGGCTTCGGCAGCAGCGCGTTCGGCAGCCTCGGCTTCAGCGCGTTGCCGGGCTTCGGCCTCTTCGCGCTGGCGGCGTTTTTCAGCCAGCTCTTCTTCCTGGCGACGGATCAGCTCGGCCTGACGGCGGGCTTCTTCTTCGCGGCGCGCCAGTTCAGCGTGGTCGATGGCGGGCTCGGCCGATTCGGCCACAGCCCCTACTGGCTCGTCGTCGCGCTTGATCAGGGTGCGCTTCTTGCGCACTTCCACCTGGATCGTGCGGGCTTTGCCAGAGGCATCGGCCTGCTTGATTTCGGTGGTGGATTTTTTGGTGAGCGTGATTTTTTTACGCTCTGCTCCACCTGTGCCATGGCTGGCTTGCAGGTAAGACAACAACATTTGCTTGTCTGCATCGGACAGTGCGTCAGAAGCGGACGATTTGGCGACGCCAGCGGAGCGCAATTGCTCCAGCAGGGTGTCGGCAGGTTTCTTGAGTTCAGCGGCGAACTCGGAGACGGTGGTACTGGTCATATTCGCTACAAGCCTCCATCAAATCAGGCTTGACCTGCTGCGAACCAATGTTCGCGGGCCTTCATGATCAGGGCAGTGGCCTCTTCGGCGCCCTGCCCCGTGATCTCGGTGAGTTCGTCCGTGGCCAGATCGGCCAGTTCGTCTCGCGTGTGCACGCCGGCCTCGGCCAGCTTGGCGATCAGCTCGGGCGTGAGGCCCTCCAGATCGCGCAGATCCTGCGACGCGTCTTCCACGCTCTCTTCGCGGGCGATTTCCATGGTCAGCAGGGCGTCCTTGGCGCGGGCGCGCAGCTCGTTGACGGTGTCTTCGTCGAAGGATTCGATTTCCAGCATTTCCTGCAGTGGCACGTAAGCCACTTCTTCGAGGCTGGTGAAGCCTTCAGAGATCAGGATGTCGGCGATCTCTTCGTCCACATCGAGTTTTTCCATGAACAGCGCGCGGGTCGTGGTGGTTTCCTCGGCCTGCTTTTGCGCCGATTCGGCGGCGTCCATGATGTTGATCTTCCAGCCGGTCAGGTCGGAAGCCAGGCGCACGTTCTGACCACCACGACCAATGGCAATGGCCAGGTTCTCTTCGTCGACCACCACGTCCATGGCGTGCTTTTCTTCGTCCACCACAATGGACTGCACGTTGGCCGGGGCCAGTGCGCCAATCACGAACTGGGCAGGGTCTTCGCTCCACAGCACGATGTCGACACGCTCACCGGCCAATTCGTTGGTCACGGCGTTGACGCGTGTGCCACGCACGCCTACGCAGGTGCCGATGGGGTCCACGCGCTTGTCGTGCGAGATGACGGCGATCTTGGCGCGCGAACCGGCGTCGCGGGCGCAGGACTTGATCTCCAGCAGGCCTTGCTCGATCTCGGGCACTTCCTGGCGGAACAGCTCGACCATGAATTCAGGGGCCGAACGAGACAGCAGAATGGGCGCACCACGCAGGGTCAGGTCCACATCCATGATCATGGCGCGCACGCGGTCGCCGTTGCGCAGGTTTTCCTTGGGGATCATCTCGCTGCGACGCAGGCGACCTTCGACGCGGCCCGATTCACAGATGATGTCGCCCTTGTCCATGCGCTTGACGGTGCCGACGAAGATTTTTTCGCCGCGCGACATGAACTCGCCCAGCAGCATTTCACGCTCGGCATCGCGAATCTTTTGCAGGATCACCTGCTTGGCCGCCATGGCGCCGATGCGACCGATGGGCAGCGATTCAACCTGCTCTTCGATGAACTCGCCCACTTCAACGTCCGCCACGCGTTCCTGGGCGTCCATCAGCAGTTCTTCGGCTTCGGGGTTTTGCAGGCCCGCCTCGTCGGGCACAACCAGCCAGCGGCGGAAGGTTTCGTATTCGCCGGAGTCGCGGTCAATGGACACGCGGATGTCCACTTCGCCTTCGTACAGCTTCTTGGTGGCCTGGGCCAGTGCGGCCTCGACGGCACCGATCACAACATCGCGCTCGACGTTCTTCTCGCGCGAGATAGCATCCACCAGCATCAACAATTCGCGGTTCATGACTCGACTCTCCTATTCCAACCGCCTCCGCCTGGAGGCTCATATTTCATACTTGGCCTGATCGGGATCAGGCGTTTTCTTTGGGCTTGCGCCCCTTGAAATCGACCACCGGCGCCAAACGGGCCTCGCGCAGCTCATCGAGCGCAAAGCCCAGCACCTGCACGGGTGCAGGCTCTCTTTTCTTGCTCACACGCTGACCGGGTTTGACCTCGGGCGCATCGCTCCAGACGATCTGCCAGCCCGTGCCTGCAGCATCGCGCTCCAGCGTGCCGCGAAATTTTTTGCGGTTGGCGTTCACCAAACCGCCTGCCGCCTCGCCAATGGGGGCTTTGAGCGTGACGTCAATCAGCTCACCAGCAAAACGGGTGAAGTCCTGTTCGTGGCGCAGCGGCCGATCAATGCCGGGAGAGGACACCTCCAGACGGTGGTAATCCACACCATCAACTTCCAGTGCGAATTGCAGCTGGCGCGTGACCTTCTCGCAGTCTTCCACCGTCACGTAGGCGTCGGCCGGGGACTCGGGCGTCCAGGGCAGATCGATGGTGATGCGCAACAGGCCACCGGCGGAGCGCTCAATCTCCACCAGGTCGTAACCCAGGCCAGTCACGGTCTCATTGACGATGTTCTGCAGACTCACAGATGAGGGTTTTCCAGGCTATTCAAATGGATTGACCAAAAAAAACGGGCGGTGAAAACCCGCCCGTTTGGTCGTGAAGCCGGTATTCTAGCCCAAAAAACAGGCTAAGTGCGTGATTTTTCACGGAAAACTGGGGAGCGCACGGGTTCAAAAGCCGCTTGAACCACCAAACGCCGACAAGAGGCTGAGGGTGTAGGGGTGACTGGGGGACTGCAGCACCTGTTCGGCCGCGCCGGCCTCGACCACCTGCCCGCCTTGCAGCACCAAGACCTCGTGGGCCATGGCCTGGAGCACGTCCAGATCGTGGGTGATGAGCAGGTAGGCCATGCCCCGGCGCTGCTGCAGGTCTTGCAGCAAGCGCAGCACCTGCTGTTGCACGGTCACATCGAGGGCGCTGGTCGGCTCGTCCAGCACCAACAGCTCAGGCTCGACCACCAGCGCCCGTGCCAGGACAATACGCTGGCGTTGACCGCCTGAAAAAGCATGGGGGTAACGCGCCAGCAGGCCCGGAAACTCGGTGGGCGTGAGGCCGACCTCGGCCAGTGTGGCCAGCACGCGGGCCTGAACCTCAGCGCGGCTCAGTTCGGGACGGTGCAACAGCAAGCCCTCGGCCACCGTTTCGCCCACGGTGCGCCGGGGCGACAGGCTGCCAAAGGGGTCCTGAAACACCACCTGGACCCGACGGCGCAAGGGCAAGTCTTGCGCAGGACGCCCCCGCCAGCATTGGCCCGCAAAATCGAGATGCCCCTCGTGCGGGACCAAACCCAGCACCGCCTGGGCCAGCGTGGTCTTGCCCGAGCCAGACTCCCCCATGACGCCCAGCGTGGTGCCGGCCTGCACACAAAAGTCAGCACCTTGCAAAGCCACAAACCGGGCCTGACGAAACCAGCCACGCAGGCCAGGCTGCGACACGGGGTAGGACACCCGCAAACCCTGAGCGCTGAGCAGCTGCGCGGCCTGGGCTGGACGCTCGGCCAATGTGGCGCGGTCGGGTCGGCTGGTGGTGAGTTGGCGGGTGTACGGGTGCTGGGGAGCGTCCAGCACCTGCGCGCAAGCGCCCTCTTCCACCAGCTGGCCTTTTTCCATGACGGCCACACGGTGCGCAAAATGCCGCACCAGCGCCAGGTCATGGGTGATGAGCAGCACCGCCATGCCACGGCGCTCTTGCAAGCGCGCCAGCAACGCCAGAATTTGGAGGCGCAAACTGGCATCCAGCGCGGTGGTGGGTTCGTCGGCCAGCAGCAGCCGGGGTTCACAGGCCAAGGCCATGGCGATCATGGCGCGCTGACGCTGACCGCCGGAGAGCTGGTGCGGGTAGCTCTGGGCGCGGCGCTGCGGCTCGTCGATGCCGGTCTCTTGCAACAGCGCCGTGACACGCTCACCCGCCGCTTGCGGGCTCAAGCCTTTTTTGATTTGCAGAACTTCAGCGATTTGCTGACCGATGGTGAGCAGCGGGTTGAGCGCCGTCATCGGCTCCTGGAACACCATGGCGATCTGGTCACCACGGATGGCCTGCATCTCGCGATCGGTTTTGTTCAGCAAGTCTTCGCCCCGCCAGCCGATGTTGCCGCTGAGTCGCGCCGACTCCAGCAGCCGCAATATGGCCAGCGCCGTGACCGATTTGCCTGAGCCCGACTCCCCCACCAGCGCGACGCGTTCGCCTGCGGCCACGCGCAGGTTCAAGCCATGCACCACTTCGTGGCCGTCAAAAGCCACCCGCAGGTCGCGGATGTCCAGCAAAGGGGTCAGCAAAGGCGCCGTCATGCCTCGGCCTTTCGCGGGTCCAGCGCGTCGCGCAGGGCGTCGCCCATGAAGGTGAGCAGCAGCAGGGTCACCACCAGCACGCCGAACGTGGACAGCGAAATCCACCAAGCGTCGATGTTGTTCTTGCCCTGCGCCAGCAACTCGCCCAGCGAAGGTGTGCCCGGCGGCACGCCCAGGCCCAGGAAATCGAGCGAGGTCAGCGCCAGGATGGCGCCGCTCATGCGAAAGGGCAGGAAGGTCACCACCGGCGTCATGCTGTTGGGCAGCACATGGCGCCAGATGATGGTCCAGCTGGACAGGCCCAGCGCCCGTGCCGACTTGACGTAGTCGAGCTGGCGGTTGCGCAGGAACTCGGCCCGCACGTAGTCCGACAGGCCCATCCAGCCAAACAGGCTGAGCAGCACCAGCAGCAGCGCCACACTGGGCTCGAACACCGCCGAGAAGATGATGAGCAGGTACAGCTCGGGCATGGCGCTCCAGATCTCGATGAAGCGCTGGAACACCAGGTCGGTCTTGCCGACAAAAAAACCCTGCACGGCGCCCGTGACCACCCCCAGCACCACGCCCATGACGGTGAGCGCCAGCGCAAACAGGATGGAAATGCGAAAGCCATACAGCAACCGGGCCAGCACGTCGCGGCCGCGGTCGTCGGTGCCCAGCCAGTTGCGGGACGTGGGCGGCGCAGGGTTGGGCAGCGGCGCAAAGTAGTCGAGCGTGCTGTGGTGGTAGGGGTTGGGTGCGCGCAGGGCCAAGTTGGTCCCACGGCTCAGCTGGGCCTGGATGAAGGGGTCCAGGTAGTCGGTGGGTGTTTCGAAATCGCCGCCAAACACCGTCTCTGGCAAGGTCTGCACCACCGGGGCGTACCAGCGGCCTTCGTAGCGCACCAGCAGCGGCTTGTCATTGGACAGCAGTTCGGCGCCCAGACTGAGCACAAACAGCACGCTGAACACCAGCAGGCTGACAAAACCCAGCCGGTGCCGGCGAAAGCGCAGCCAGGCCCGGCGCGACGGGGACAGGTTGGCCAACTCAGTCATATTTCACCCGGGGGTCGACCCAGACGTAACACAGGTCGCTGATGAGCTTGGTCACCAGCCCAATCAGGGTGAACAGGTAGAGCGTGCCCAGCACCACCGGGTAGTCGCGCCGGATCACCGACTCGTAGCTCAGCAGGCCCAGGCCATCGAGCGAAAACAGGGTCTCGATCAGCAGCGAACCAGTGAAGAAGGCGCCAATGAAGGCCGCCGGAAACCCGGTGACGATGGGGATCAGCGCATTGCGCATGACATGGCGCCACAGCACGCGCCGCTCGCTCAGGCCTTTGGCGCGCGCGGTCAGCACGTACTGCTTGCGGATCTCTTCCAAAAAGGCGTTCTTGGTCAGCATGGTGGTGACGGCAAAAGCCCCCAGCACGCTGGCCGTCACGGGCAAGGCGATGTGCCAGAGGTAGTCTGTGACTTTGGCGCCCCAGGACAGTTGCTCCCAGTTCGACGAGGTCAGACCACGCAGCGGGAACCATTGCAGCTGACCGCCAAAGATGACCAGCAAGGCCACGCCCAGCACAAAGCCCGGAACCGCATAGCCGATCAGCACCACCAGGCTGGTCACGGTGTCGAAGCGGCTGCCGGCACGCACCGCCTTGGCGATGCCCAGCGGCACCGACACCAGGTAGCTGAGCAAGAAGGTCCACAGCCCCAGGCTGATGGACACCGGCAGCTTTTCTCGGATCAGTGTCCAGACGTCCTTGGGGTAGAAAAAACTCTTGCCCAGATCGAAGCGTGCGAACTGCTGCAGCATCATCCAGAAACGTTCGGTGGCAGGCTTGTCAAAGCCATACAGCGCCTTGATTTCCTCGATGCGCTGCGCATCCACCCCCTGGCGGCCCCGGTAGCCGGCGCCTGCGGCAGCAGCGCCCTCCCCGCCTGCATCGCGGCCTTGCAACTGGGCCACCACCTGTTCGACCGGTCCGCCCGGCACGAACTGAATCACCACAAAGGTCATCAGCAGCACGCCCAGCAGCGTCGGCACCATCAACAGCAAGCGTTTGAGGATGTAGCTCAGCATGGTCAGCGCCCCTGGGTGTTCGCGTGTGCCGCCGTCGACCACCAGACGCTGGTGACCCAGGCCTCGGGCTGGTAGTACAGCGGCAGCACATTGGGTCGGCCAAATTTACCAGCCCGCCAGGCCACGCGGTGCACTGCACCGTACCAGTGCGGCACCACGTAGTGGCCGTGGCGCAGCACCCGGTCGAGCGCGCGCAGGGCCGCCACCAGTTGCGGGCGGGTTTGGGCACCGACGGCCTTGTCCAGCAAGGCGTCGACGGCGGGATTCTGGATGCCGATGACGTTGCCCGAGCCTTCGGTCTTGGCGGCTTTGGAGCCAAAGCGTTCCAGCAGTTCGGTGCCCGGCGCCTCGCTGCCCACCGTGCGGCTGCTGGTGATGTCGAAGTCGAACACGTCCATGCGCTTTTGCAGCAGAGCAAAGTCGATCACCTTGTACTGCACCTGCATGCCCAGTTTTTCGAGGTTCTTGGCATAAGGCGTCACCACCCGCCCCATCGAACCCGAGTTGTCGAGGAATTCGACGGTGAACAACTCGCCCTTGGCGTTGCGCAACTCGCCGTTTTGAACCGTCCAGCCCGCCGCCTTGAGCAGATCACGCGCCTGGCGCAGGTGGTCGCGCAGCGTGTGTCCTGAAGCCGGATCCAGCGAGGTCGCGGGCGGCAACGGCACCTCGTCGGTGAACACGGCGGGCGGCAACTGGCCGCGCAAGGGTTCGAGCAAAGCCAACTCATCGGCGCCCGGACGCCCTTTGGCCTCAAAGTCGCTGCCCACGAAAAAACCACGCACCCGGGTGTAGGCGTTGTAGAACAGCTGCCGGTTCATCCACTCGTAGTCCATGGCCAGCGCCATGGCCTGGCGCACCCGTACGTCCTGGAATTTTTCGCGCCGCAGGTTGAACAAAAAGCCCTGGAAGTCGCCCGCGTTGTGGTGCGGCAATTCCATCTTGACGATCTCGCCCCGGTCGAACGAACGCCCGGTGTAGGCCCGCGCCCACTCGCGGGCGATGAAGGCCTGGATGTAGTCGAACTCGCCAGCCTTGAAAGCTTCAAGCTGGGCCGTACTGTCCTTGTAGATCTTGTAGGTGATGCGGTCGAAGTTGTAGAGGCCACGGCGCACGTTCAGGTCACGCGCCCAGTACCGCGGGTCACGCACATAGGTGATGTCCTTGCCAAACTGCACCGGGCCGATGGTGTAAGGACCCGAGCCGATCGGGATGTCGGTCACCAACTGGTCCAGCGGCTTGTAGCCTGTGGCGGTGCGGCCCCAGGCTCGGCTGAACACCGGCAGGCTGCCGACGATCAGCGGCAACTCGCTGCTGGGGCGCACGAAATCGAAACGGATGCGGCGCTCGCCTTCCACCGTCACACTGCGCACCTCGCTGAAATAGGTGCGGTATTGCGGCGCGGCCTCCTTGCTGGTCAGGCGCTCAAAGCTGAAGCGCACATCGGCCGCGAGCACCGGCTCGCCATTGTGAAAGCGGGCCGCGGGATGCAACTCGAACGTGACGGAACGTTTGTCGGGCGCCACCTGAACGTCGCGCGCCAGCAGGCCATAGGCGGTGGTGGGCTCGTCCAGCGTCCCGGTCAGCAAGGTGTCGAACAGCAAGCCCGCCAGCGCCGGAGGCGCGCTGCCCTTGAGTGTGAAGGGATTGTATTTGTCGAAGTTCGATTGGCGGGTGGGTGGCACCAGCACGATCTCGCCACCTTTTGGTGCAACGGGGTTGACGTACGCAAAGTGGGCGAAGCCCGCCGGGTATTTGACATCGCCAAACTGGCCATAGGCGTGCGCGGCCCACAGCGGCCCACAGGTCCAAGCCATCACCCACACCCAACAGAAACAGGCCCAACGGCCCCACAGACTGCGCATGCGACAATTCTGCCCAGATTTTTTCGGAGATTCCCCACATGACCACAAAAACTGGCTTCCTCGCTGGCAAGAAACTGCTGATCACGGGCGTGCTGTCCAACCGTTCCATCGCCTACGGCATTGCCAAGGCCTGCCACGCGCAAGGGGCCGAGCTGGCGTTCAGCTATGTGGGCGAGCGCTTCAAGGACCGCATCACCGAATTTGCTGCCGACTTCGACTCCAAACTGGTGTTCGACTGCGATGTGGGCAGCGATGCGCAGATCGAGAAGCTCTTCAGCGACCTGTCGGCCACCTGGCCCAAGATTGACGGCTTTGTGCACGCGATCGGCTTTGCACCGCGCGAAGCGATTGCCGGCGATTTCCTCGACGGCCTGTCGCGCGAAGCGTTCAAGATCGCGCACGACATCAGCGCCTACAGCTTCCCAGCCATGGCCAAGGCGGCCCTGCCTTACCTGAATGACAACTCGGCCGTGCTGACGCTGTCGTATCTGGGCGCTATCCGCACCGTGCCCAACTACAACACCATGGGCCTGGCCAAGGCCAGTCTGGAAGCCTCAGTGCGCTACCTGGCCGAGTCGCTGGGCAGCCAGGGCCGTGGCCTGCGCGCCAACGGCATTTCGGCCGGCCCCATCAAAACACTGGCCGCCAGCGGCATCAAGGGCTTTGGCAAGATCTTGTCGGTGGTCGCCGAAAACTCGCCGATCCGCCGCAACGTGACGATCGACGACGTCGGCAATGTGGCCGCCTTCCTGCTGTCCGATCTGGCGGCTGGCGTGACCGCCGAAATCACCTATGTGGATGGTGGTTTCAGCCAGGTGGTGGGTGGCATCGCCGAGCCGGTCGAGTCCTGATAGCGGCGGAGGTTCCGCGCAGCGCGGGACTTCAGCCAAAACAAAAGCGGCCCTGGGCCGCTTTTGTTTTTTTACCGTCTCAACGACGTCCGCATCAGGGTTTGACGCAATCCGCGTAGTACCGCTTCTTGCCATCCTCGCCCACGAGCTCCACGAGGCCGTGGATGTCGGTCTCGAAACCCGGGCACTCGATGTTGAACTGGCGTGCAAATTTGAGGTAGTCGACAATTTTCTTGTTGAACACTTCGCCCGGAATCAAGAGCGGAATGCCCGGCGGGTACGGCGTGACCAGGCCCACCGTGATGCGGCCTTCAAGCTGGTCGATCTCCACGCGCTCGGTCTTGCGACGGGCGATGTGGGCGTAGGCGTCGGCCGGGGTCATGGCCGGCGTCAGGTCCGACAGGTACATCTCGGTCGTCAGGCGTGCGATGTCGTAGCGCGCGTACATCTCGTGCACATGCTGGCACAGGTCGCGCAGACCCATGCGTTCGTAGCGCGGGTGCTTGGCGCAGAACTCCGGCATGATGCGCCACATCGGCTGGTTCTTGGCGTAGTCGTCCTTGAACTGCTGCAGCGCAGTCAGCAGCGTGTTCCAGCGGCCCTTGGTGATGCCGATGGTGAACATGATGAAGAAGCTGTACAGGCCCGTCTTCTCCACCACCACGCCGTGCTCGGTCAGGAACTTGCTCACGATCGAGGCCGGGATGCCGGTTTTGTCGAACTTGCCATCCAGGTCCAAGCCCGGTGTGACGATGGTCGACTTGATCGGATCGAGCATGTTGAAGCCGTCGGCCAGTTGCTGGCCGAAACCATGCCACTTGCTCGCTTTCTTGCGCGGGTCGTTGCGCAGGATCCATTCGTCGGCCTTGCCAACGCCCTCGGTTGCGAATTTCTCGGGCCCCCAGACCTTGAACCACCAGTCCTTGCCGTATTCCTCGTCCACTTTGCGCATGGCGCGACGGAAATCCAGGGCTTCGGCAATGCTCTCTTCCACCAGCGCGGTGCCGCCGGGCGGCTCCATCATGGCCGCCGCCACGTCGCAGCTGGCAATGATGCTGTACTGCGGGCTGGTGGAGGTGTGCATCAGGTACGCCTCGTTGAACAGCGGGCGATCCAGCTTGGTGTTTTGCGCGTCCTGCACCAGCACATGGCTGGCCTGGCTGATCCCTGCCAGCAGCTTGTGGATGGACTGGGTGGCGTACACCACGGTGTCCTTGGGCCGAGCGCGCTTCTTGCCCATGGCGTGGTAGGGGCCATAGAAGGGGTGGAAGGCCGCGTGCGGCAACCAGGCTTCGTCGAAATGCAGGTTCTCGACGTAGCCGTCCAGCATGTTCTTGATGGTTTCGGTGTTGTAGAGCACGCCGTCGTAGGTGGACTGGGTGAGCGTCAAGATGCGCGGCTTGACCTTCTTGGCATCCACGCCCTTGAGCAGTGGGTTCTTCTTGATCTTGGCCTGGATCGCGGCTGGCTCGAACTCGCTCTTGGGAATAGGACCGATGATGCCGAAGTGGTTGCGCGTGGGCTTGAGGAAAACCGGAATCGCTCCGGTCATGATGATCGAGTGCAGGATGGACTTGTGGCAGTTGCGGTCCACCACCACCACGTCACCCGGTGCCACCGCGTGGTGCCAGACCATCTTGTTGGAGGTGCTCGTGCCGTTGGTCACGAAGTAGCAGTGGTCGGCGTTGAAGATGCGCGCGGCATTGCGCTCGCTCTCGCCAATGGCGCCGTTGTGGTCCAGCAGCTGCCCCAGCTCTTCCACGGCGTTGCACACGTCCGCACGCAGCATGTTCTCGCCATAAAACTGGTGGTACATCTGGCCCACCGGGCTCTTGAGAAAAGCCACGCCGCCTGAGTGGCCTGGGCAGTGCCAGGAGTAGGAGCCGTCTTCTGCGTAGTCCAGCAGCGCCTTGAAGAATGGCGGCTGCACACCTTCCAGGTAGCTCTTGGCCTCGCGGATGATGTGGCGCGCCACGAACTCGGGCGTGTCCTCGAACATGTGGATGAAACCGTGCAGTTCACGCAGGATGTCGTTGGGCAGGTGCTGGCTGGTTTTGGTTTCGCCGTAGATGTACAGCGGCACATCGGCGTTCTTGCGGCGCACTTCTTCGATGAAGGCGCGCAGGTTCAGCACAGCGGGGTCGAGGTCTGGCCCGGGCGTGAACTCTTCGTCGTCAATCGACAAGATAAATGCACTGGCTCGGCTTTGCTGCTGCGCGAATTGCGACAGATCGCCGTAACTCGTGACACCCAGCACCTCAAAACCTTCTGTCTCAATGGCTTGCGCCAGCGCACGAATGCCCAGACCCGAGGTGTTCTCGGAGCGGTAGTCTTCGTCGATGATGACGATGGGAAAGCGGAATTTCATGGGCAAAGGCGCGTGGGCCCCATAGGTTTCGGACAGGGGCGAAGTTTAAGGAAAAAAGCGGCCCTGTTCGGGCCTGCCGTGGCAAGTTTGCGGCTTTTGTGTTTCGGCAATGTGTCGTGTCCGCCAAAAACGCTGTTTCCGCCTGCTACAATCTGAGGCTCTGGAGCGGTGGATGAGTGGTTTAAGTCGCACGCCTGGAAAGCGTGTGTGGGTTAATAGCCCACCGCGGGTTCGAATCCCGCCTGCTCCGCCAGAAACCACATAAAAAAGCGCCTTCGGGCGCTTTTTTATTGCCTGTATGCAGGGACAAGAAAACAAAAAAACCGCCCGAAGGCGGTTTTTTTGTTGCGCAGTGCGTTGGACTTCAGCGCACCACAGCGATCTGGTCGCGCTTACCACCCTTGTAGGTGTAGAGCGTCAACGCACCGTTCTTGATATCGCCCTTTTGGTCGAAAGCGATGGCGCCGGTGATGCCTTTGTAGTTGGCCTGCGACAGTGCGGGCAGGTACTTGGCTGGATCAGAAGAGCCAGCGCGCACCATGGCGTCCACCATGACGTTCACCGCGTCGTACACATACGGGGCGTACAGCTTCACATCGTCGTTGAAGCGTTTCTTGTAGCGCACGCCGAAGTCGTCCATGCCCTTCTTCAAATTGCCGTCCACACCACCGGCTTCGGCGCACACCACCTGACCATCGGCCATGGCATCGCCGGCCAGCTTGACCAGCTCGGTGGTGCAAATGCCATCGCCGCCCATGAACTTGGCGTTGATGCCCAAGGATTTCATTTGGCGCAGCATCGGGCCGCCCACCGCGTCCATGCCGCCGAAGAAGATGATGTCGGGGTTCTTGGCCTTGAGCGTGGTCAAGATGGCCATGAAGTCCGAAGCCTTGTCGGTGGTGAACTCGTGTCCCACCAACTTGCCGCCAGAGGCTTGTGCCGCTTTCTTGAACTCTTCGGCCACACCTTGTCCATAAGCTGTGCGGTCATCGATCACGGCGATCGATTTGCCCTTGAGGGTGTTGACCGCATAGCGGCCCAGGGTGCCGCCCAGATGGACGTCATCGGCCACCACGCGGAAGGCGGTTTTGAAACCGTTGCGGGTGTATTTGGGGTTGGTCGCCGAGGGCGAAATCTGAGGGATGCCAGCGTCGCTGTAAATCTTGGAGGCCGGGATGGTGGTGCCCGAATTGAGGTGACCGATCACGCCACTGACTTTGGAGTCCACCAGCTTTTGTGCGGCAGCCGTGCCCTGCTTGGGGTCGGCTGCATCGTCTTCAGCCACCAGCTCGAACTTGACGGCTTTGTTGCCAATCTTCACGCCCTTGGCATTGAGTTCCTCAATGGCCAGTCGGGCACCGTTTTCATTGTCCTTGCCCAGGTGGGCGATCGGGCCACTGACCGGGCCGACGTGGCCAATCTTGACGACTTGCTGAGCACTGGCTGCTGCGCTGGCCAGGGTCAATGCAGCGATCAGACTGAGTTGGAAGCTGGGTTTCATGAAGACTCCGTAAAAACAATCCTGCTTGGACATCAAGCAAGCCTCTACCTTAGCCGAAGATGCCCACGATGGCTCGTAGGGAAAATCCGAAAGTGTTCGATATTGTGGTCAGCTCAGGCTGAGCCGGCTTGGGTCAGGTCGTGGCGCACCAGTTCATGCCCCATGCGGCTGTACTGTCGCCAACGCTCACGTGCCTGGGCACGGTGCAGTTCATCCACGCTGACCACTTCGATGATGCGCTCAAAGGCTTCAAAGCCTTCGGGGACCGCTTCGCCCAGGTTGACCAGCACCTGCCTTTTCCAGTCAGCGCGCGGCTGTTCGGACAGCAACACCACCGAGGACTGGCGCATGGGCTCCGGCGCCTCAGGCGTGCAATGGGACAAGAATTCGAGCGGAGAAAAAGTCCAGAGCATCTGATCGAGCTGGCTCAGCGTGGTACTGTGCCCGACCACTTGCGCACGCAAACCACGCCCATGCACCTTGCGCAGCAAGCGGCACGCGTAAGGCACCAGCGCAGAGGCGTTGAAATGGAATTCGATCCGTGCCATGCGCGCAGGCTCAGGCCTTGGCCGCAGCGCGGCGCCCGGCGGGCTTGGGCTGCGCCTGCTGGGCCAGCAGGTAATCGACCAGCAAAGCGACCGGACGGCCTGTGGCCCCTTTGGCCGCACCACTGCGCCAGGCGGTACCGGCAATGTCCAGGTGCGCCCAGGCAAATTTGCCGGTGAAGCGCTGCAAAAATTTGGCCGCCGTGACAGAACCTGCGGCACGGCCCGCGACGTTGGCCACGTCGGCAAAACGGCTCTTGAGCCCTTCTGCATAGTCGTCGTCGAGCGGCATGCGCCAGCACAAGTCGCCGCTGGCCTCGCCCGCCTGGCTCAGCGCCGCAGCCAAGGCATCGTCCGCGGTGAACAAGCCACTGCGCACCGCGCCCAAAGCGATCACGCAAGCCCCCGTCAAAGTCGCAATGTCGATCACGGCACGGGGTTTGTAGCGCTCGGCATATGTCAAGGCATCGCACAGCACCAGACGCCCTTCGGCATCGGTGTTGAGGATCTCGATGGTCTGTCCGCTCATGCTGGTCACGACATCGCCCGGTTTCACGGCCTGGCCGCTGGGCATGTTCTCGGTGGCCGGGATCAAACCCACCACATGCAAGGCGGGTTGGAGCTGCGCCAAGGCCTCGAAGACCCCCAACACGCTGGCTGCGCCGCTCATGTCGAACTTCATCTCGTCCATCTCGGCGGCAGGCTTCATGGAAATGCCGCCGGTGTCAAACGTGATGCCCTTGCCCACCAGCACCACCGGAGCCCCTTTGGCCTTGTCCGGCTTGTATTCGAGCACGATGAAACGCAGCGGCTCGACCGCCCCCTGCGCCACCGCCATGAAGGCCCCCATCCCCAGGCGCTGCACTTCGCGCGGACCCATCACCTTGCAGCTCATGTTGCGGTGCTTGGCCAGGGCCTTGGCCGCATCGGCCAAGTGGCTGGGGGTGGCGTGGTTGGCGGGGCGGTTGGCCCACTCCTTGGCGAACTCGATGCCCTGCACCAGCGCTTGCGCTTGTTGCACCGCTGCTTGTTGCTCAGCATCCACCTGCGGGAGAGCCAGCGTCACCCGCGCCAGTTGGCGCACTTGGGGCTTGGACAGCGTGCTGACATAGACATAGCTGGCATCGGCCAACTCGGTCGCGATCGCTTGCAAGGCCTGAGCCGGCAATTCAGCACCAGCCCAAAACACCGCCAGCGTCTTGATCGGGGCAGATTTGATCGCCGCCCAGGCCGCACGCACGGCCTTGCGCAGTTCTTTGGCCTGCCCTTGACCACAAGCGGCCACCACCACCGTGCGGGATTTGACCCCGGCCATGCCGTAAGATTGCAGCACCGAGCCTGCAGCTGCCTTGAAATCGCCCTGTCGGCGCGCCTGTTGGACCCAGTCTGACAGCGCGCCGGAAGCCTTGGGGGCATCGGGCCACAAAACCAGCAAAGCGTCGTGCGCGCCTTGTGTGACCTGGTTCAGCGTGGTTTGGCGGATTTCAAATTTCATCGTCGGCATCGTCCTTATTTCTCGCTCAATGTTATTCGATTCCTCACTGCGCAAAGACCTGGCCCGCAACTTTGTGGCCACGACCGTGGTGATCCTGACCATCGTCATGACCAGCATGCTGATCCGCACCCTGGGTCAGGCCAGCCGAGGTGCCATCAACCCCTCTGAAGTCATGATGATCATGGGGTTCAGCATGACCAGCCAGCTCACCACCGTGCTGACTTTGAGCCTGTTCATCTCCGTCATCGCCACGCTCTCGCGCATTTACAGCGACAGTGAGATGGCCATTTGGCTGAGCAGCGGCCAGAGCGTGGCGGCTTTTGTGCCGGTGCTGCTGCGCTTTGCCTGGCCCATCTTGCTGACCATCAGCCTGCTGGCCTTGTTCGCATGGCCTTGGAGCAACCAGCAAATCAACGATCTGCAAACGCGCTACAACAAGCGCAACGATGTGGAGCGCGTGGCCCCTGGGCGCTTTCAGGAATCGGCAGGTGGGCAAAGGGTGTTTTTCATCGACAAGGACTCGCCCGACCAGAACACGGGCAGCAACGTCTTCATTTCCACCACGGAAAACGGCCAGGAAACCACCATCACCGCCCGCCAAGGCCGCATCGAGTGGCGTGGCAGCGACCGCTTCCTGGCGCTCGATGACGGCGAGCAATGGGTGCGGCAAACCGACACTGGTCAAACCCGCTGGACCCGCTTTGAACATTACGACGTGCTGGTGGATGCGGCCGTGTCCCGCGACAACAAACTGGCAGAAAGCCACCAGCTGCCAACGCTGGCGCTGCTCCAAAACCCGTCTCCGGTGAACATGGGCGAACTGTCTTGGCGCCTGGGCCTGGGCTTGTGCGCCTTGAATTTCACGCTGCTGGCGCTGCCCTTGTCGGCGGTCAACCCGCGCCGAGGGCGCAGCTACCACTTTGGCCTGGCCCTGCTGATCTTTGTGCTGTATTACAACTTGGTCAACATCGGACAAAACGGCATCGGTCTGGGCCAGTACGGCATCGCCCAGCTGATGCTGGGTCTGCATGGCACGGCGACCGCGCTGGCCGTGCTTTGGCTGTGGGCCCGTCACCGCCAATGGTCATGGCGTGACTGGCTGCCGACGCCCGCCCACAAGGAGACTGCGCCATGAAAACCGTGCGCCGCTTGCTCTACCGGGAGATCGTGCAGGCCATCGGCTTTGTGGCGCTGGGCTTTCTCGCACTTTTTTTGTTCTTCGACCTGGTCGAAGAACTGCAAAACATCAACAAGCTGGCCGCTCAAGGTTACCGCTTGCAGCATGCCCTGCTGGTGGTGGCCTCGCGGGTGCCCAGCCATCTGTACGACCTGCTGCCCATCTCGGTGCTGATCGGTTCGATTTTTGTGATGGCGCGGCTGGCACAAAGCTCCGAGTACACCATTTTGCGCACGGGGGGCCTTGGCCCTGGCCGGGCTTTGGGGTTGCTGCTGCAGCTGGGCTGGGTGTTTGTGGTGCTGACCATGGTCCTTGGGGACTACGCCGCACCTTGGGCCGAACAACAGGGCATCTTGCTCAAGGCACGCTTTCGTGGCGACCTTACGGCCGGACAAACCGGTGCCTGGCTCAAGGAAAAGCAAGGCGAGCAGCAATACGCCATCAACATCCGCGCCCTCAACAACCAGGCGCGCATGGTCAATGTGCACATTCAACGCTTTGACAGTGAGGGGCGCTTGCATGGCAGTCTGCACGCCCGTGAAGCCGACTTTGCCGATGACGCCTGGCTGCTGCAAGACGTGCAGGTGATGGACATCTTGAAACAGGGCAACCAAGCCACCATGCGCAACCGCCACCAGGACCAGGTGCTCTGGCCCACAGGCATCTCGCGCGACATGGTGGGGGCAGCACTCATCAGCGCCGAGCGCATGAAGATCTGGGACCTTGTGCTCTACACCCGGCATTTGCTCGACAACCAGCAAAATGCCCAGCCCTACGAGATACAGCTCTGGCGCAAGGTCTTCTACCCTCTGAGCTGCCTGGTCATGCTCACCCTGGCCCTGCCGTTTGCCTACCTGCATTTCCGCTCCGGCCAGATCGCGGGCCATGTGTTTGGCGGGGTCATGGCGGGCATCAGCTTTTACCTGCTCAACAACGTCTTCAGCCACATGGGAAACCTGCGCAATTGGGAGCCCTGGATCACTTCGGCAGCGCCCTCCCTGATCTACATGGCCGCTTCCCTGGCCGCTTTTGGCTGGATGGTCCTTCGACGATGAACACCTCTCCTACCGCCATTGTTTTGTTCGCTCACGGCTCCCGCGACCCACTGTGGCGCCTGCCCATCGACGCGGTAGCAGCGCAGATGCAAAGCCTGTCGCCCGCGACCACGGTGCGCTGCGCTTTTCTGGAGCTCACCGCCCCCGACCTGGGCAGCACTGTGGACGCCTTGGTGCATGAGGGCCACACCGCCATCCGCATCGTGCCCATGTTCCTGGGGGTGGGGCGCCATGCCCGCGAAGACTTGCCGCAGCTGGTGGCCGAGCTGCAGCAACGCCACCCCGGTCTCGGCCTGACACTGCAGATGCCCATTGGAGAAGAGCCAGAATTGACCCTGTGCATGGCTCGCATTGCCTTGCAAAACCCTTCAACCGTTAAAACCTGAGGGCATAATTGGCGACGTCAATATGACGTTTAGCCATGAACCTTCACCAATTCCGTTTCGTTCAGGAAGCTGCCCGACGCAATCTGAACCTCACCGAAGCCGCCAAGGCCCTGCACACCTCGCAGCCCGGCGTGTCCAAAGCCATCATTGAACTGGAAGAAGAACTCGGCATCGAGATCTTCGCCCGGCACGGCAAGCGCCTCAAACGCATCACCGAGCCTGGTCAGCATGTGCTCAAAAGCATCGAGGTGATCCTGCGCGAGGTCGGTAATCTGCGCAAGATTGGCGACCAGTACAGCGCCCAGGACAGTGGCACGCTGTCGATTGCCACCACCCACACCCAGGCGCGCTATGTGTTGCCCGTGCCCGTGGCTCGGCTGCGTGACAAATACCCCAAGGTCAACATCAGCCTGCACCAGGGGGCACCCGACCAAGTGGCTCAAATGCTCTTGCAGGACGTGGCCGAAATCGGCATCGCCACCGAATCGCTCTCTGCCTACGAAGAGCTGGTCACCCTGCCCTGCTACGAATGGCAACACGTGCTGGTCTTGCCACCGGACCACCCGCTGGCCAGCAAAACCCGCCTGGGCCTGGAAGACATTTCCGAGTACCCGCTGATCACCTACCACCCTTCTTTCACCGGCCGCACCCGCATTGACAACGCCTTTGCCGCCAAAAAGCTGCAGCCCCGCATTGCCCTGGAGGCCATCGATTCGGACGTCATCAAGACCTACGTTCGCCTGGGGCTGGGCGTGGGCATCGTGGCCGAAATGGCCGTCAAGGACGATCCCGTGCAGGACCTGGTGGTCCGTCCCCTGGGTGCCCTGCTGGGCGTGAATGTCGCGCGCGTGGCCTTCAAACGGGGCGCCTACCTGCGACACTTCGTCTACCAGTTTGCCGAGCTGCTCAGCGACCGGCTGAGCGCCAACCTGGTGGCCAAAGCCATGGCCGGCCATGTCAACGACTACGAACTCTGACCTTCCCATGAACCCGCGCACCCCAGCCTTCCCGTCCAAAACGCCCAACATGGGCACCACCATCTTCACCGTGATGTCCGCCCTCGCCACCGAAAAAGGCGCGGTCAACCTGGGGCAAGGCTTTCCCGATTTCGCCTGTGACCCCCAACTGCTCGATCTGGTCAACGACGCCATGCGCGAAGGCCTGAACCAGTACCCCCCCATGACAGGCATCGCCCCGCTGCGCGAAGCCATGTCGGCCAAGATGCAAGCGCTGTATGGCCGCCGCTACGACCCGGTGAGCGAAATCACGGTCACGGCGGGTGCCACCCAGGCCATCCTCACCACCATCCTGGCCATCGTGCATCCGGGCGACGAAGTCATCGTGCTCGAACCCTGCTACGACAGCTACGTGCCCAACATCGAACTGGCGGGCGGCGTGGTGGTGCGCGTGCCGCTCACCCCCGGCAGCTTCCGTCCTGACTTCGACAAAATCCAGGCCGCCATCACCACCAAGACGCGGGCCATCCTCATCAATTCGCCACACAACCCCAGCGGCATGGTTTGGACGCGCGATGAGATGCTGCGCCTGCAGGAGATCCTGGACCCGACCAATGTCTTGCTCATCAGCGACGAGGTCTACGAGCACATGGTCTACGCCCCTGGCGAGCACTGGAGCGCCGCCCGTTTCGAGGGCTTGGCCGCACGGGCCTTCATTGTGTCGAGCTTTGGCAAGACCTACCACGTGACCGGCTGGAAGATCGGCACGGTGGCCGCACCTGCCCCCCTGAGCGCCGAGTTCCGTAAGGTGCACCAGTTCAACGTGTTCACCGTCAACACGCCCATGCAATACGGCCTGGCACGCTACATGGCCGACCCGAGGCCCTATCTGGAACTGCCAGCGTTTTACCAGCGCAAACGCGACCTGTTCCGAGCAGGCTTGGCGCAAACCCAATTCAAGCTGCTGCCCGGCGAAGGCACCTACTTTCAGTGCGTGGACATCTCCGGTCTGTCGGTACCCGAAAAGAACCTGGGCGAAGCCGAATTCTGCAAATGGCTGACCAGCGAAATCGGTGTGGCAGCCATTCCGCTGTCCGCGTTCTACGGCAATGGCTTTGACCAGCAGGTGGTGCGCTTTTGCTTCGCCAAGAGGGACGAGACCCTGCAGCTGGCCTTGCAGCGCCTGGCTCGGCTTTGAGCCGGGCTCAGCGTTAAGACTTGCCACATCGGACACCGCCTGAGCGGTGGCGGGCAGGGCCAGGGCTCAGAAGCACATGGCGCTTCTGAGCCCGCAGCAGTGACCACGGCCTCGGGGGCGGAAAACCTCAGCGAAAAACCAGCGAAGCTCAGTCGTCCTCGGACACGTCCAGCTCAGGAAACAACACCGAAGTGAAGCCCAGACGCGAGAGGTCACGCATGCGCATGGGGTAGAGCTTGCCGATCAGGTGGTCGCATTCGTGCTGCACCACGCGGGCATGGAAGCCCTCCACCGTGCGGTCGATGGGTTGGCCCTGCACATCGAAACCCGTGTAGCGGATGCGCGAGAAACGCGGCACCACGCCGCGCAAGCCCGGCACCGACAAACAACCTTCCCAATCTTCGTCCTGCTCTGTCCCCAAGGGGGTGATGACCGGGTTGACCAGCACCGTGGGCGGCACCAACGGTCGGTCCGGGTAGCGCGGGTTCACGGCCAGGCTGCCGAAAATCACCACCTGCAGGTTCACGCCAATCTGCGGTGCGGCCAGGCCGGCGCCGTTCACCGCAACCATGGTCTCGCGCAAATCGGCCACCAGCGCGTGCAGCTCGGGCGTATCAAAAGCGCTCACCGGCTCCGCCACGCGCAGCAGGCGGGCATCGCCCATTTTCAGAATGTCGCGCACGGTCATTGCTCGCCCCCACGTTCGCCCACTGCGTGTGGCTCTCTGCCCCCCGAGGGGGCCTTCGCACCTTGGGACGGCCCAGCGGTGCTCATGGCTTTTCTCCGGCCAGCAGGCGTTTGAGGCCTTCTTCGTCGAGCACCGGCACGCCCAGTGCCTGGGCCTTGTCGAGCTTGCTGCCTGCCTCTGCACCGGCCACCACGTAGCTGGTCTTCTTGCTCACCGAACCGGCCACCTTGGCGCCCAGGGCTTCGAGTTGGTCCTTGGCCTCGTCACGGCCCATGCTGGGCAGTGTGCCGGTCAGCACCACAGTGAGGCCCGCCAGCGGCATGTCGGTCGGGGCCAGGGCTTCGCCTTCGGGCCAGTGCACCCCCGCCGCGCGCAGAGCCTGCACCACCTCGCGGTTGTGGGCTTGCTGGAAAAAGGTGTGGATGCTGTGCGCCACCACCGGCCCCACATCAGCCACCTGGGCCAGCGCGTCTTCACTGGCGTCCATGATGGCCTGCAACTGGCCGAAGTGCCTTGCCAGTGCCTTGGCCGTGGCCTCGCCCACATGGCGAATGCCCAAGCCGAACACAAAGCGCGGCAGCGTGGTTTCTTGAGAGGCCTGCAGCGCATCCAGCAGGTTCTGCGCCGACTTCTCGGCCATGCGCTCCATGCCGGCCAGATCGGCCAACTGCAAGCCATACAGGTCGGCCAGGGTGTTGACCCGGCCCGAATCCACCAACTGGTCCACCAGCTTGTCGCCCAGACCTTCGATCTCGACCGCGCGGCGCTGCGCATAGTGCAGCAATGCCTGCTTGCGCTGTGCGGGGCAGTACAAGCCACCACTGCAACGGTAATCGGCTTCGTCCTCTTCGCGCTCCGCTTCGCTGCCACACACCGGGCAGTGGCGCGGCATGGTGAAGAGGTGCGACTCGTGCAGGCGCTTTTCCTGCACCACCGAGACCACCTCGGGGATCACATCGCCCGCGCGGCGCACGATCACCGTGTCGCCCACCCGCACATCCTTGCGGCGGGCGTCGTCCTCGTTGTGCAGCGTGGCGTTGGTCACCGTGACGCCGCCGACGAACACCGGCGCCAGTTTGGCCACGGGCGTGAGCTTGCCGGTGCGGCCCACCTGTACGTCAATGGCCAGCACCTGGGTCATCTCTTCCTGCGCCGGGTACTTGTGGGCCACGGCCCAGCGCGGCTCACGTGTCACGAAACCCAGTTGCTGCTGCAGCGCCAGATCGTCCACCTTGTACACGACACCGTCGATGTCGAACGGTAAGCTGTCGCGCTGCGCGGCGATGTGTTGGTGAAAAGCCACCAGCCCGCTAGCGCCTTCGGCCAAAGTGGTTTGCTCGGCCACCGGGAAGCCCCAGGCCTTGAGCTGCATCAGCAGCCCATGGTGCGTTTGCCACAGGGGGGGCGCTTCGGGCGCCTGCACGACTTCGCCCAGCCCATAGGCAAAAAAGCTCAGCGGCCGATCGGCCGCGATCCGCGAATCGAGTTGGCGCACCGCACCGGCGGCCGCATTGCGCGGGTTGACAAAGGTTTTTTCGCCTTTGGCACCGGCCGCAATGCGCTGGCGCTGGCGCTCGTTCAGGGCCTCGAAATCGTCCCTGCGCATGTAGACCTCGCCGCGCACTTCCAGCACCGCAGGCACGCCTTCGGGCAGGCGCAGCGGCACCTGGCCAATGGTGCGGACGTTGTGCGTCACGTCTTCACCGGTTTCGCCATCGCCACGGGTGGCCGCCTGGACCAGCACGCCCCCTTCGTAACGCAGGCTCATGGCCAAGCCATCGAATTTGAGTTCGGCCACATAGCGCACGGGCGGATCGCTGTCCTGCAGCTTGAGTTCGCGGCGGATGCGGGCGTCAAAAGCCTCGGCACCACTGGCCTCGGTGTCGGTTTCGGTGCGTATGCTCAGCATGGGCACGGCATGGCGCACCGGGACAAAAGCGTCGAGCACCTTGCCACCCACGCGCTGCGTGGGCGAGTCGGGGCTCAAAAGTTCGGGATGCGCGGCTTCGAGCGCCTGCAGCTCGCGAAACAGCCGGTCGTATTCGGCGTCCGGCACCTGCGGTGCGTCCAGCGTGTAGTACAGATGGGCATGGTCGTGCAGTTGCTCACGCAACTGCGCGGCACGTTCGGCCGGACCAAGCGGGGCCGGCGCCGGATCCGGGTCGGCGAACAAATCCAGGGTGGACATGGTGGATGCGCTCAGGAAAACAGCCGCCGCGCCTGCGGCGAACCGGCGGACAACTCACGGCTGTCCAGCGCGTCGTACAGCTGCTCCAAATCTTGGCCGATCTGTTGCATGACTTCAGGGGCCAGCACCTGATTGGCGCCATCGGTGACCACGCCGTCCATTTGTTCGGCCAGCAGCTGCGTCGCCTGCTGCAGGCGGGCATAAGGCTGCTCACCCCGCGGCACCTGGGGCACATCAAGGCTGAGCACGCAGTCGCGCACCGCCGACAGCGCCGGGTCGTCGGCCATGGCGGCCTGGGTGTCAAACGTCAGCGACAACACCGGCGGCAAGCCCTGCACAGGTGACGGCAACACCATGCGGCCAGGAATCACGCCTGCCACAAAACCCAGGCGCGCCGCGTGCTGGTGGATGTAGCCGGGGCTCCAGGCAGCGGCACGCGCCACCAATGTGAAGCTGAGCTGGGCATCGTGCGCGCTGGCAAATTGGTCCAGCTCGCGCCCACGCGCGACCTCTTCGAGCATGTCGCTGAAACTGGGCGTGCCCCCCACGGCGTCGGCAAAGGCCTGAGCCTTGACCACGAATTCAGAAAACTCGATTTCGTTGAGCGGCCCCATGCGGTTGGCCAGCTGCACACCGGCCTGAAAGGCCGAGTAGCGGCGACCGGGCATGAGTGTTTCCCACTCGCCACTGAGCTCGCTGCAGCCTTCGACATGGAAGGGCTTGGTGCCCACACGGCGTGTGGCCGGCAAAGCCGCCAAGGCGGCGTCCCCCGACACAGGTTGGTCCACCTCGATGGTCGAGATCACATCGATCAAGGCGTCCAGCACCGGCTTGCGTTCGGGTTGTGGCAAGTTTTGGAAATCGTCCTCCAGCACTGGCTCCACCGGGCCGTTGTCGGTGGCCATGCCAGGCTCGGTGGCCACCTCGGCTTCGGACTGCTCGGCCTGGCGCGGTGCGCTCTTGCGCGACACCCATTGGTTGTAGAGCACCACAGCCAGCAGCGTCGCACCACCGGCCACCAGCAAACTGATTTGCAGGGAATTCATTGCGTTTCGGTCCTTCAGGCTTCGGCCATGCCGACAGCCGATTCCATGTCCACCGCCACGATGCGCGAGACGCCCTGCTCCTGCATGGTCACGCCGATCAGCTGCTTGGCCATTTCCATGGCGATCTTGTTGTGGCTGATGAACAGGAACTGGGTTTCCTTGCCCATGCTGGCCACCAGCCGGGCATAGCGTTCGGTGTTGGCGTCGTCCAGCGGCGCATCCACCTCGTCGAGCAAACAAAATGGCGCCGGGTTCAGCTGGAAAATGGCGAACACCAGCGCGATCGCGGTGAGCGCCTTCTCGCCGCCCGAAAGCAGGTGGATGGTCTGGTTTTTCTTGCCCGGCGGCTGGGCCATGACCTGCACGCCGGAGTCCAGGATTTCCTCGCCGGTCATCACCAGCTTGGCCTGGCCGCCCCCGAAGAGTTCGGGGAACATGCGGCCAAAGTGGTGGTTCACCGTCTGGAAGGTGTTGCCCAGCAGTTCGCGGGTTTCGCCGTCGATCTTGCGGATCGCGTCTTC
>JACCDU011220353.1_pt1 | contig 25816 bp, 23 predicted proteins | sample 7446081 | NCBI WGS metagenome assembly JACCDU01 (sample SAMN15323447, study PRJNA562643) | freshwater metagenome | isolation source: river surface water | place: USA:Blue River Watershed | collected 2017-08-17
AGGTAGAACGACACCTCACCACCCTGCACCACTGGGATCTCGAACTGGCTAATCTGGTAACCCTTGGGCAGGTCGGGGTAGAAGTAGTTCTTGCGCGCAAAGATGCTGCGTTCGGCCACATGGGCGTTGACGGCCAGGCCGAACTCGATGGCGCGTTCCACGGCGCCTTTGTTCATCACCGGCAGGGTGCCGGGCAGGGCCATGTCCAGGGCGCAGGCCTGGGTGTTGGGCTCGGCGCCAAAGGCCACGCTGGCACGGCTGAAGATCTTGCTGTTCGTCGACAGCTGGGCGTGGGTTTCGAAGCCGATGACGACTTCGTAGCCTTGAACGAGTTTGCTCATGGTGTTCAGACTCCTGCCGGTTTTTGCAGGTGGAAATCGGTGGCCTGCTGCAGGCGGTGCGCCACGTTCAGCAGCTGCGCTTCCCTGAAGTAGTTGCCGATCAGCTGCAGGCCCACCGGCATGTTGTGGGCGCCCAAGCCGGCCGGCACGCTCATGCCGGGCAGGCCGGCCAGCGAGGCGGGCAGGGTGAAGATGTCGGCCAGGTAGTCAGCCACCGGGTCGTTGGCGTTTTCGCCCAGCTTCCAGGCCACCTTGGGCGCCACCGGGCCGGCGATCACGTCGCACTGTTTGAAGGCGTTCTGGAAGTCGTCGGCAATCATGCGGCGGATCTTTTGAGCCTGCAGGTAATAGGCGTCGTAGTAGCCGTGGCTCAGCACATAGGTGCCAGTCATGATGCGGCGCTTGACCTCGCTGCCGAAGCCTTCGGCACGCGACTTCTTGTACATGCTCTCGAGGTCGGTGTAGTCCCTGGCGCGGTGGCCGAACTTCACGCCGTCAAAGCGGCTCAGGTTGGAGCTGGCTTCGGCCGGGGCGATGATGTAGTAAACCGGAATGGACAGCTCGGTGCGTGGCAGGCTGATGGGCACCAGCGTGGCGCCCAATTTGGTCAACTCGGCCAGAGCGCCATCGACAGCAGCGCGCACGTCGGCGGCCAGCCCTTCGCCAAAGAACTCTTTCGGGATGCCGATGCGCAGACCCTTCAGATCCGCACCGAGCGAAGCTGTGAAGTCTTCGGCCGGCACGTCCAGCGAGGTCGAGTCGCGGTCAGGGTCCGGGCCGCACATGGCACTCAGCAGCAACGCGCAGTCTTCGGCGCTGCGGGCCATGGGGCCACCCTGGTCCAGGCTGGAGGCATAGGCGATCATGCCGTAGCGGCTGGCGCGGCCATAAGTGGGCTTGATGCCGGTGATGCCGCAAAAGCTCGCCGGCTGGCGAATCGAGCCGCCGGTGTCGGTGCCGGTGGCGGCGGGCACCACACGGGCAGCGATTGCGGCGGCACTGCCACCCGATGAACCGCCGGGCACACGGTTCGTGTCCCAAGGGTTCTTCACCGGGCCATAGGCGCTGTTCTCGTTGCCCGAGCCCATGGCGAATTCGTCGCAGCTGAGTTTGCCCACGGTGACCATGCCAGCCTCGGCCAATCGACGCACCAGCGTGGCGTCGAACGGCGAACGGTAGCCTTCGAGCATCTTCGAGCCTGCCGTGGTCGGGAAGTCCTTGGTGACAAAGATGTCCTTGTGGCCCAGCGGCACGCCTTCGAGCGCGCCAGCGGTGCCGGCGGCCAGACGTTCGTCAGAAGCCTTGGCCTGCGCCAGCGTGGCCTCGGGGTTCAGGGCCAGAAAGCTGCCCGTTCCATCGGCCTGGGCACGTGCCACAAAGTGCTGCGCCACCTCGGTGGCAGAGAAGATTTTGGCCTTCAGGCCGGCGGCCAGCTCGGCCACGGTCATGTCATGCAATACGGTCGTCATGGCCAGCCTCACTCGATCACTTTGGGCACGAGGAACAGCCCGCGCTCGACGGCAGGGGCACTTTGCTGGTTGGCCTCGCGGTTGTTGGACTCGCTGACCACGTCCTCGCGCAGGCGCAGCTGCACCTCCTGGATGGCGGCCACCGGGTGGGCCAACGGCTCGATGCCGGTGGTGTCCACGGCCTGCATGGCCTCGACGATGGAGAAAAAGCCGTTGATCTGGGTGAGCATGCGCCCACTTTCCTCAGGCTGGAGTTCCAGCCGGGCCAGATTGGCGATGCGGTCGATATCCTGCGGGGTCAGGGACATGGTGGATTCAGGTCTGGGGATTCACAATCTTTTACCCCGGGAAACCGCGCCAGAGGCGGGGCCAAGCCGGGGGGATCGGGTATTATCCTGTGTTTGTTTTATGGGCAGGAGCGCATGGCTGGCTCCGCCCCTGGCTGACGCGGGTTGACACGGCCGTTGCAACCCGAAAAGGCGCCTTTTGCGCCGCGTTCACGCCGCTCAAGGATCCGTACATGTTCTCCTCCTTCCGTCGTTATTTCTCCAGTGACCTGGCCATTGACCTGGGCACCGCCAACACCCTGATTTTCGTGCGCGACAAAGGCATCGTGCTGGACGAACCGTCCGTCGTGGCCATCCGCCATGAAGGCGGCCCCCAGGGCAAGAAAACCCTGCAGGCCGTGGGCCACGAAGCCAAGGCCATGCTGGGCAAGGTGCCCGGCAACATCGAGGCCATTCGCCCCATGAAGGACGGCGTGATCGCCGACTTCACCGTGACCGAGCAGATGCTCAAGCAGTTCATCCGCATGGTGCACCCCCGCAGCACCTTCCGCCCCAGCCCGCGCATCATCATTTGTGTGCCTTGCGGCTCGACCCAGGTCGAGCGCCGCGCGATCCGCGAATCGGCGCTGGGCGCAGGCGCCTCCGAGGTGTACCTGATCGAGGAACCCATGGCCGCCGCGATTGGCGCTGGCCTGCCGGTGTCCGAGGCCTCGGGTTCGATGGTGGTCGACATTGGCGGCGGCACCACCGAAGTGGGCGTGATCTCGCTGGGCGGCATGGTCTACAAGGGCAGCGTGCGCGTGGGTGGCGACAAGTTTGACGAAGCCATCATCAGCTACATCCGACGCAACTACGGCATGCTGATCGGCGAGCCCACGGCGGAAGCCATCAAGAAGAACATCGGCTCGGCCTTCCCCGGCAGCGAAGTCAAGGAAATGGAAGTCAAGGGCCGCAACCTCTCCGAGGGCGTGCCGCGCAGCTTCACCATCAGCTCCAACGAAATCCTCGAAGCCCTGACCGACCCGCTCAACAACATCGTGTCGGCCGTCAAGACCGCGCTGGAGCACACACCGCCCGAGCTGGGCGCTGATATTGCCGAACGCGGCATGATGCTGACCGGCGGCGGCGCGTTGCTGCGCGATCTGGACCGCCTGCTGGCCGAAGAAACCGGCCTGCCGGTGCTGGTGGCCGAAGATCCGCTGACCTGCGTGGCCCGCGGCTGCGGCATGGCACTGGAACGCATGGACCAGCTGGGCAGCATCTTCACCAACGAATAAGCCCCCGCGTCCGGTGGCCCCCCCGGGCCGCACGGATGCCCGGTCCCCCCGGCCTCTGCACCAACGCACCCCTATGGCCCTGGACTCCCTCGACCGCAACCCGCCACCTTTCTTCAGACAAGGTTTACCGGCCCTGTCCAAACTGGTGATCTTCGGACTGCTGTCCGTGCTGCTGATGTCGGCCGACCACCGGCTGGGGCTGTCACAGCCGATCCGCTCCGTCCTGAGTGTGGTGCTGGCGCCTGTGCAATGGGTGGTGTTGCTGCCCCAGCGCGCAGGCAGCGCACTGCAGGACTATTTCACCGGGGTGGACGAGGCGCGCGACGCGGCCCTCCAGTACCAGACCCGCACCATCGCTCAGACACAGCGCCTGCAGCAGGCCGAGCAGCTGCTGCAGGAGAACCGGCACCTGCGCGAGCTGCTGGAGCTGCGCAATGACATCCCGGGGCCATCCAGGGCGGTGCAGGTGCTCTACGAAACCGCAGACCCCTACAGCCACAGCATCGTCATCGACAAAGGCGCGATGTCCGGCATCACACCGGGCTCCGCCGTGGTCGACGTGGCGGGGGTGGTCGGGCAGGTCACGCGCGTGTACCCGATGTCCAGCGAGGTCACGCTGCTGACCGACCGGGACCAGAGCATTCCTGTGCTGAATGCCCGCACCGGTCAGCGTTACATCGCCGCGGGTGACCCGATCACGCTCGGCGGGTCGCTGGAGTTGCGTTTTGTGCCTGCAGGCGCCGACCTGCAAGCTGACGACCTGCTCACCACCAGCGGCATCGACGGCGTCTACCCGGCCGGCCTGCAGGTGGGGCGCATCCGGCAGATCGACCGGCGCATCGACACGGCATTTGCCAGGATCCACGCCACGCCCATGGCCCAGGCCCGGGGTCGACACATGCTGGTGCTGCCGCCCGTGAGCGACTGGCCCGAACGCCCGGCCAAGGCCGAGCCAGTTCCCCGCACACGCGGCAGCAAGGGCCATGCGGCCCCGGCCAGCGCAGCCGCTTCAGGGAGCAAGCCATGATCATGCCCGCCGGCAGGCCATTGTTGCTGCCCGCCAATCCGCACTTCATTGCCCTGAGCCTGTTGCTGGCACTGATGCTGCACATGCTGCTGGGTCTGCTGGGCCAGAGCTGGCTGCCCGACGTGCTCGCCGTGGTGCTGGTCTTCTGGACCATCCACCAGCCCCGCCGTGTGGGCATGCTGACAGCGTTCGTGCTGGGCCTGGTGGTGGATGTCCATGAATCAACCCTGCTCGGACAGAACGCACTGGCTTATGTGTGCATGAGCCATTTCGCCAGCGTCATCCACCGCCGCGTGCTCTGGTTTCCCCTGCGGGAACAGATCTGGCAAGTGCTGCCGCTGTTTGTCATGGCTGCGGTGATCGAATGGCTGGCCCGGCTGCTGACGCAGGACGCCTGGCCCCACTGGCCTCAACTGCTGACCCCGCTGCTCCAGGTGGCACTGTGGCCGGTGTTCGGCCATGTGCTGCTGGCACCGCAGCGCCGTCCGGTCGATCGCGATGACATCCGGCCTCTTTGACCATGCCGCTGCATCTGCCTTCGATTTCCGAGCTGCGTGACACCCAGGCCGACATCCAGCGCTTTCGCCAACGGGTGACGATCCTGCAAGGCGTGGTGCTGCTGTGCTTTGTGCTGCTGTTGGCGCGCCTGGTTTTCCTGCAGGTGGTGCAACATGAGGATCTGCTGGAGCAGGCAGAGAACAACCGCACCGCCGTGCTGCCCACGGTACCGCCACGCGGCACCATCATCGACCGCAACGGCATCGTGCTGGCCAGCAATTATTCGGCCTATACCCTGGAAATCACGCCATCCAAGGTGCCCGACCTTGAAGCCACCATCCAGGAACTGTCGGGCATCGTGGACATCCAGCCACGCGACCGCAAACGCTTCAAGCGGCTGCGCGAAGAGTCCAAGAGCTTCGACTCGCTGCCCATCCGCACCCGCCTGAGCGAAGCGGAAGTGGCACGCTTTTCGGCACAGCGCTACCGCTTCCCGGGCGTGGAGATCAAGGCCCGGCTGTTTCGCCAATATCCCTATGGCGAACTGGCCAGCCATGTGATCGGCTACATCGGCCGCATCAATGCGCGCGAGAAAGAGCGCATTGAAGAGGAAGACGAATACGGCAACTACCGCGGCACGGAATACATCGGCAAACTGGGCATCGAGCAAAGCTACGAGCGCGAGCTGCACGGCACCACCGGCGTACAGGAAGTCGAGACCTCGGCCGGTGGCCGGGCCATACGGCGCCTATCCAGTCGCCCCGCAATCCCCGGCAAGAACGTGGTGCTGTCGATCGACATCAAGCTCCAAAAGCTGGTGGAAGACCTGTACGGCCCGCGACGTGGTGCGTTGGTGGCCATGGACCCGAACACCGGCGAGATCCTGGCCTTCGTCAGCAAACCGACGTTCGACCCCAACCTGTTTGTCGAAGGCATCGACGTCGAGAGCTGGCAGATGCTCAACGAGTCACTCGACAAGCCTCTGCTGAACCGCGCATTGCGTGGCACCTACCCACCAGGCTCCACCTACAAGCCCTTCATGGCGCTAGGCGCGCTGAGCACCGGCAAGCGCAGTGCCAGCACCATCATCAACGACGCGGGATCCTGGACCTATGGCGGCCACACCTTCCGCAGCCACGGCGACCACGGTCTCGGGCCGGTGGACATGGTGCGCTCCATCGTGCTGTCGAGCAACGTCTACTATTACTCGCTCGCCAACGAAATGGGCGTGGATGCCATCCACGACTTCATGAAGCCGCTGGGTTTCGGCCAGATCACCGGCATCGACCTGCCGGGTGAGGTGCGTGGCGTGCTGCCCAGCACCGAGTGGAAACGCAAAACCTACAAACGCCCCGAACAGCAAAAGTGGTACGGCGGCGAAACCATCTCGCTGGGCATCGGCCAGGGCTACAACACCTTCACCATGTTGCAGCTGGCGACCGCCACTTCGGTGCTGGCCAACGGCGGCGTGCGCAACATCCCCCGCGTGGTCCGAGCCACCCAGGACGCCCTCAGCCACCAGGAGCAACCCACACCCACGCCCCCCGCGCAGAAACTGGACTTCAAGCCCGAACACCTGGGCGTGATCCGCAACGGCCTGGTGGGTGTGACCACTGGCGGCACATCCACACAGGTGTTCGCCGGCGCGCCTTACACCAGCGCGGGCAAGACCGGCACCGCACAGGCCGTGACCATTGGCCAGAAAGACAAATACAACGCAAGCCGACTGGCCGAACACCAGCGCGACCATGCGCTCTACATGGCGTTTGCACCGGCCGAGGCACCGCGTATTGCACTGGCCGTGATCGTCGAGAACGCCGGCTTTGGCGCCGCCCATGCGGCGCCGATCGCGCGCCGGGTGTTTGACTACTGGCTGCTCAATCAGTACCCGAGCGAGGAAGACATCGCAGCCACGCAAAAAGGCCTCACCAGTCGCCCGATCGGCACGCCCCGAAACAAGGCCGACATCGTGCTGGGCAACACGCCCTGAAGCCAGCTCACCAGCCGAAGCGCCGGCCCAGCTGGACAAAGGCGTTCGTGGCACCAGCGCTGCCGCGGGCCAATCCGAGATAAAGGTCGCCGATCTTGCTGTCCACCGCCATGAACACGGTGCCGCTGTAGCGCGTGCTGTGTTCATGGCCGTTGAACCAGGCATCGCCCGCTTCTGCGGTGAAGCCCAGAAAGGTTTTCTGGCGCAGCAGGCCTCCATCGGACCAGCGGTACATGTAGGTCATGTAAGCGTGGGCCAGCCGGTTGCCCACCAGCTCACCCATGCGAAAGGCCCCCATGTTCTGAAAGCCCCCCAGGTACAGGTAGGCCGGGGCCTGGCAACCCGAGCAAGCGGCCGGCACATCGGTCTGCGCCAGATTCATGCCCAGGTTGAGCACATGGGTGCGAAACGGGTACGCCCAGCGCGCACTCAAGGCGTAGCTGCGCAGTGGCGTGCCGCTGGCGCCATGCTCGGCCACCGCATTCACATAATGCCCACGCTCGGGAAAGTTCACCGAGTCCAGTTTGTCCACCAGCCACTGCAGTCGCCAGGCGCCGTAGCGCAGGCGCTGGTCGTCAATGGCCAGGCTGTAGCTGCCGCCGCCCTGCAACGGCACGCTGACGGTACCAGCCGTGTCCAGTTCGTAGTCGAGCCGGCGCTGCACCCAGCCCAGCCGCAACACCGATCCGCGCCCCAGATCCTGAGCCAGATCCAGACCCACCGAACGGACCGAAAGCTGGGCATAGGCCAGCCGCCCCTGGGTGCTGACCGGCACATCGACGGGCGCATACACAGGCCACAGATTGCTTTGGTAGTCGGCATGGGCCTGCAGGCCCAGCCCCTCGTACACGGGCTGGTAAAGCCTGGCTCCGAGCTGCGTTTGCGTGCCGGCGCGGGCGTCTACCGCCAGCTCCAGCCCCGAGGCCGTGAGCCAGGGCCGGCGGTAACCCAGGCCGACGGCGAACTGGTTGACGCCGCGGCGCTCAGCCGAAAACCCGAGGCTCGTCTTGAAATAGTGCGGCCCGTAGGGCTTCTCGTTCACATCGACCAGCAGCGCATAGCGGCCGTCGTGGATCTGTTCAAGGCTGTAACTGACGCGCTCGAAATAGCCGCTGGTGTAGAGCTGGTCGATCACACGCGCCACCGCCTGCGCCGAAAACTGCCGCCCCTGCAGCTCGCGAAAACCGGCCGCCACGAAGCCTTCCTGCGTGTGCGTGGTGCCTGACACACGCACCTCGGCGATCAGCATCTCGCGCTCGTCAAAGCGTTGGCGCAGCCGATCCTCGGGGGCCGGTCCGGTCCGGTGGCGCGCGAGCGCGGCAAAGCGCGCGTCTTGCGCCTGCACAGCCTGTTCACCCATGGCAACGATGTCGGCAGCGCGCCTGAAATCGGCGAAGCCCACCTCCTTGAATTGCGGCTGCACCAGCACATCCTGCGTGCGCAACAAGGCCAGGTTGCGCTTCTCGTTTTGCCGAATCAGGATGTTGAGCATCTGGTTGGCCACCACGAGCGCGTTGCCGGTCGACGCGTCGGCATTGTCAGGCGCCTGCCCCAGATACGAGGCCACGACCACATCGGCCCCTTCCTGCAAGGCCACCTCAACTGGCAGGTTGGCCACCAGGCCGCCATCCACATAGGTCTCGCCATCGACTTCGACCGGCGCGAACACGCCCGGCGCCGCCATGCTGGCGCGGATGGCCAGGTGCAGCGAGCCTTCTCTGAACACGGTCGGCTCGCCATCGCGGTAACGCGTGGCCACCGCCCGAAAAGGGATCTTCAATTCATCAAAATTCACCTGCGGCGGAAGGTGTGCGGTCAACTGCTGCAGCAAGGCCAGAAAACGCTGGCCGTCGCTCACGCCGCGGGCGAAACTCAACTGGCCGGCCTTCAGGCCGAACTCCATCTCGATCGGGTACTGACGCTGGTACTCGCGTGCGCGCAGCGGCAACTCCTGCCGGTCGATCTGGTCGAGCGCCACCCGGGCCGGATCGAGGCTGCCGATGACGCGCTCGATCTCGTCGGTGCTCAGGCCACTGGCATACAGCCCCCCGATGACGGCGCCCATGCTGGTGCCCACCAGGCGCGCGATGCGCACGCCATCGCGCTCCAGCCTGCGCAGCACCGCCAGATGCGCAAAGCCTTTCGCACCGCCGCCCGCCAGCACCACCACCACACCCGATGGCGCAGGATCCGCAGGCAAGGGCTGCGCCTGCACCCCGAATGCCAGCCCAATCAGGCACCAGCTCAACCAGCGTTTTTGACGCACTCGGGCCTCCTTCAAATCATTTTTTTCATTCTTACAGATACAAATTTTCGCAATTCGGCACACAAAAAACCATGAAAACATGATTTACCCCCTTATTCGGGGCTGACGGGAAACGCGTATCCACATATCGTCACATCCAACAAATTCATCGTTTTCCCCATCAAATTCAGCCAATCTGTACCGGACAAGCTGGCGAAACCTTCAAGCGATCTGGCGAAACCCTCAAACATGCGGAATCAGCCACAGCAGCAGGCGGTCAGAGCCCAGGCACCGAAGCCAGACCACGCTATGCGATTTCATCATTTTTCAGCCCGCTGGCTCCTCAGCCTGGGTTGCGCGTTCGCCAGCACGGGCAGCCAGGCACAGACCCTGACCCAAGTGGTCCAGCAGGCACTGGCCCTTTACCCGGCGCAAGCCTCTGCGCTGGCCAAGGCCGAGGCTGCACGAGCCGACATTGCCAGGGCACGCAGTGCACATTACCCGCAGTTGAGCGTGGGGGCCAGCGCCAATTCCTACGCCTCGGGCTCGGTACCCTCTTCGATGGGGCGAACCACTTTCTCGCCCTCGGCCAAGGTCAACCTGTGGTCGGGTGGCCGGATCGAAGCCGAAGCCGAGCGCTCCGAAGCCCTGAGCCATGCCAGCGAAGCGCAGCGCCTGGTCACCAGCGAGGACGTGGCCCTGCAGGCCACCGAGGCCTACCTCAACTGGGCCAAGACAGCGGAGCTTTACCAACTGAGTGTGCGCAACCTGCAAGGCCACCAGGAAACCCTGGACGACATCCACAAGATCGCGCGGGCCGATGTGGGCCGCCGCATTGATCTGGAGCAGGCCCAAGTGCGTGTGGACAACGCCCGTCTGGCGCTGCAGCAGCGCAAGTCGGACCTGGTCCAGGCGATGCAGCGTCTGCAACGTTTCTGGAAAGATGAAATGGCCGCTCGCCCCACAGGGCTGATCGAAGCCTTGAGCGCAAACGGCCCGCTGGGCGCCCTGCCACTGTCCGTCGAGGAAGCCACGCATCTGGTGAACGACGAGCTGCCGACGCTGGTCCAGGTCCGCGCCCAGGTCCGCGCCGCCGAAGCGGCAGTGCGCCAGGCGCAGGGTCTGCATTGGCCCACACTCGACCTGGTTTCATCCCGACAGTACAACGTCAACACCCAGCGCTTCGAGACCCTGACCCAATTGCAGCTGAACATGGCGCTTTACAGCGGCTTTGGCACGCAGGCCCAGGTCGAGGCGGCGGTGGCCCAGCTGCGCGCCGCGCAGGCCGCACTCGACGAAGCTCGCCTGCTGCAAAAGGAAAAAGTGGCCGCCGCATGGCAGGAGTGGGCCGTCTCGCGCAGCCGCGCACAGCTCGGCGCCACGCAGTCGGATGTGGGCGACAAGGTGGTCGAAGGCTACCGCCAGCAGTTCCGGCTGGCCCGCCGCTCCCTGCTGGATCTGCTCAACATCCAGTCCGACGCTTTCAACTACCGCAGCTCGGCGCTGGCCGCCACCCACGACGAACGCATTGCGCGTGCACGTCTGCTGGCCGCCATGGGCGCACTCGCCAGCCGCTTTGAACCTGGCAGCGTGAACACCCACGCCAGCACACCCTGATCTCCCGAATACGGACCGATGACCGATTTGTCAGCCCCCCCATTGCCATCACAGGCCCCCCCCCAGCCCAAGCCGGAGACCCTGGCCGATCCCTTGCTGGTGTGCCTGGCCATGATGGCCAAACTCCTGGGTCACCCGGTGCACCAGCAGGTGCTGCGCTCGGGCTTTGCGCTGGATGCGCGCGGCCGCGTGCCGCTGGCCGCCTACCCCGACATGGCCCACCAGCACGGCCTGATGGCGGCATGGTCGCGCACCAAGGTCAGCGCCATCCCGACCTATGTACTGCCGGTGCTCATGCCCCTCAAGGACGGACGCGCCTGCATCCTGCGGCGAGTCACCGATGGCATCGGCCACGTCCTCTGGGCCGACACCGGCATGCAGGAACACCAGATTGCGGTCGGTGAACTGCAGGCCTTGGCCCGCGATGAAGTGCTGGTGGTCAAGCTGCCGCCCCAACGCCACGAGCAGACCCTGGCCCCCATGCAAGGCGCCGCTTTTCAGTGGTTCTGGGGAACGCTGTGGCGCTTCAGGCACTTTTATGTGGAGTCCATGGTCGCCACCGTGATGGCCAACGTGCTGACGCTGGCGAGTGTGTTCTTCACGATGAACGTGTACGACCGCGTGGTGCCCACTCAGGCCTATGCCTCGCTTTGGACACTGGCCATCGGAACGGTGCTGGCCGCGGTGCTGGAATTCGTGATGCGCTGGCTCAAGGCCAGACTGGTCGACCTGGGCGGCAAGAAAGCCGACCTGGCCATCAACGCCACGCTGTTGCGCGAGATCATGTCGATCCGCCTGGAACACCGGCCCCAATCGGTGGGCATCTTCGCCAGCTCCATGCGCGACTTCGAATCGCTGCGTGATTTTTTCTCCTCGTCCTCACTGGTCCTGCTGGCTGACATGCCGTTCGGCATCCTGTTCCTGGCGCTGATCGCCATGGTGGGTGGGCATCTGGTGTGGGTGCCTGCGCTGGCGGTGCCGCTGCTGATTGCGGTTGGACTGGCGGCCCAGCGCCCGCTCATGAAAGCCATGCGCGAGAACATGAAGGAGTCGGGTGACAAGCAAAGCGTGCTGGTCGAAGCCGTGCTGAACCTGGAAATCCTCAAGGCTCACAACGCCGAAACCTACCTGCAGCGCCGCTGGGAACTGGCCAATCTGGCCGGTGCCGAGTCCTACAAGAACATGCGCTCGCTCACCAACCTGATCATGGGCCTGACCACCACCGTGCAACAACTGGTGACCGTGGTGATGGTGGTCGTGGGGGTTTACCTGATCCACGCCAACCAGCTCACCCTGGGGGGACTGATCGCCTCGGTGATCCTGGCGGGGCGGGCCATTTCGCCACTGGCCAGCGTCATGTCGCTGGCTTCGCGTTACCAACAGGCCGTGTCGTCCCTCGAAACACTCGACGGACTGATCAGGCGACCACGCGACCGCACCGCAGGCCGCACCCATGTGGTGCCGGAGCAAATTGCGGGCGGTCTCGAAGCCGAATCGCTCGAATTCGCCTACCCCGGCGAGCACAAGATCCCCGTCATCCGCAAGCTCTCCTGGAAGATTGCGCCGGGTCAGAAGGTGGCCATGCTGGGCCGGGTGGGCAGCGGCAAGAGCACCCTGTTGCGGCTCATGGCGGGCCTGTACGCCCCCTCGGCCGGCAACGTCCGGCTCGACGGCGTTGACCTGCAACAGCTCGAACCCAGCGAAGTGCGCAGCGAAATCGGCTATGTGGGCCAGGACCCCCAACTCTTTCTGGGCACGCTGCGCGACAACCTGGTGCTGTCTGACACCTGGATCAGCAGCACCCTGATCCACGAGGTGCTGCGCAAACTGGGCCTGTACGAGATGGTGGCCGCCCACCCGCGCGGACTGGACATGCCCATCACCGAGGCCGGCGGCGGCCTCTCGGGCGGCCAGCGCCAGCTGGTGTCGATCGCCCGCATGATGCTGCGCGACCCCCAGCTGGTGTTCATGGACGAGCCTACCTCCAACATGGACCAGAACACCGAAGCGCGCGTGATCACCGTTCTCAAGGACTGGCTGCAGGACCGCACCCTGCTGATGTCCACGCACCGCCCGCAGCTGCTGGAGTGGGCCGACTCGATTGCCGTCATCGACGCAGGCCAGTGCGTAGCCTTTGGCGGCAAACAGGACATGCTGGCCAAGCTCTCGCGCGGCATTGATGTGCAGGCTGCCCCCGCCCGGCAGACCGAGGAAAGTTTCGCATGAGCCAGAACACCAACTCCTTTGCATACGCCGGTTTCGGCATTGCCACTGTCGAGGACGACGAACGCCGCCTCAGCCGCCTGCTGCTGTGGTCCACGCTGGTCACGCTGCTGACGGGTCTGCTGTGGGCCGGCTTCTTCGAACTCGACGAGATCACGCGGGCACAAGGCAAGATCATCCCCAGCAGCCGTGAGCAAGTCATCCAGAGCCTGGATTCGGGTGTGCTCAGCGAACTGCTGGTGCGCGAAGGCAGCCTGGTCAACAAGGACCAGGTGCTGCTGCGCATCGACGATGCGCGTTCGGGCGCCGTGTTCCGCGAGGCCCAGGAAAAGTACCTGGCCTTGCTGGCCCAGGCGGCCCGCCTGCGTGCTGAAGCGGCCAACTCGACGCCGACTTTTCCGCCAGAGTTGGCCAGCGAGCACGCGTTGGTGGCGCAGGAAACCCTCGCCTACAACGCCCGCAAGCGGGCCCTGACCGAATCCCTGCGCGCACTCGACATCTCGATCGGCGCCGTCAACCGCGAACTCACGATCACCGAGCCCTTGGTCAGCCAGGGGGTGATGTCCGAGGTCGAGCTGCTGCGGCTGCGCCGTCAGCAGTCCGACCTCATGGGCCAGCGGGCCGAACGCCTCAACCGCTACCTGACCGACGCCAACAACGAGCTGGTGCGCGTCAGCTCCGAACTCTCGCAGACCAAGGAAAACGCCTCCGCCCGCGAGGATGCTTTCAAACGCACTACGTTGCGTTCACCCATGAAGGGCGTGGTCAAGAACGTGCAGGTCACCACCGTGGGCGGCGTGATCCAGGCCGGCCAACCGATTCTGGAAATCGTGCCCACCGAGGACGAAATGCTGGTCGAGGCCTACGTCAAACCCGCCGATGTGGCTTTCCTCAAGGTCGGGCAGACGACCACCGTCAAACTGACCGCCTACGACTTCAACAAGTACGGCGGCCTCGACGGGGTGGTGGACTACATCAGTCCCGACACGCTGCGCGACGAGCGTGAACGCCAGCGCCGGCCGGGCACGCCCATCGAACTGGAAGAAGGTCTGTACCGGATTCTGGTGCGCATCCGCAACGCCAACGAGGTGCGCCACGGCCTCAAGCTCGAACCCACCCCGGGCATGACCGCCATGGTGGACATCCGCACCGGACAGAAAACCGTCCTTGAATACATCTTCCGTCCCCTTCAAAACGTCAGCATGGCCTTGCGCGAACGTTGAAGCCCATCGAGAAAGACCAACATGAACGACAAGACACCCCAATTCCTCAGCACAGCCGCCGCCGCTCAGATGCTGGGCCTGTCGACCACGCTGATCCAGTCGCTGGTCGACAAGAACGAGCTGCAAGGCTGGAAAACCCGCGGCGGACACCGACGCATCTCGCTGCAATCCATCCAGGAATACCAGACCCATGCCCGGATGGTCAGCAATGCTCCGATCCGCTCCAGAACTGCGCCCCGGATCATGGTCGCGGTCGAGAAACCCGAGACCCTGCAGGCCTTGCAGCGGCACAGCAGCAATTGGAATTTCTCGGCCAAGCTGAAATTCGTCGACTCGGTAACCGAAGCCTTGCTGAACCTGGGCAGCGAACGGCCAGACTTGCTGGTGGTCGAACTGGCCATGCCCAGAGTCCAGCAGGAAAAAACCTTGATGGCGCTGGAAAACTTCAACGCCCGTGGACGCCCGATCTCGATGGTGTTGGTCACCGAGGAAACCCATCTGCGCGCATCGCCGGGCACCACGCCGAACTTCATCCAGCTCGCACCCGGCCCCATGTCGGAGGTCTGGCTGCATGCTTACCTGACGGGAGTGGTCGCCACATGCCGCACCTGAAATCCTGGGCCTCCAGCGACAACATCAGCCTGTTGCCAGGCGGGCGACGTCCGCGCCAGAGCACGGCCCTGCTGGCGGCCAACACCCGCGCCCAATCCGAACTGGACGCCGAACTGGAGGCTGGCCAGGATGCACGCGGTCAGGTGTTGCGCGCGCTGCGCCTGCAGCAGCAACGTGATCCGGTCACATTGGCCACCGAGGCGTGCATTTCGCTGCGTCAGCTCTTTCAGCTCGAAACCGGCGCCAGCTCGCTTTTCTACAGCCCCGGTCTGCGCAACCAGGCCGGACGTCGGGTGGCCACCTTGCTTGGTGCCGACTGGGATCGCCTGCCCGACAGCCCGCCCATGCCCGTGGCGGACAGACACCTCAAACTGGTGCCTGCTCCCGGCACATCAACCAGCACGCCGGCTGCGCCGCTGTCGCACGCATCGCCAGCGCAACCGACGCACACAGGCTCTGCCGTGCTGGACAAGCCCGCAACCGACACCTTGGTGCTTGAGGCCCATGCGACGGCTCGGCTGACGCAGCCAGCCCAAAGCACTGCAGGCCCACGCCGCCGCATCACCCGGACCCCGGCAGTCTGGCTGCTGGCTGGTCTGGCAACGGGGGGCATGGGCCTGCTGCTGGCCACTTCACTGCCAGGCTTGCACCTTTTTTGAGCCACACAGCGCCAGTGCATGGCGCCATGCATTCGTCAGAGTTTGGCGCGCACCTTGTCGATTTCGGCCATGATTTCCCTGACCAGCGGCTCACCCAGTTCGCGGGTGTACTGCTCGGTCACCGGACGGGCACGCTCGCGCAGGCGCACACGCTCCTGGGGCGTGATCTCGGTCACCACGGTGCCCTGGGCCTTGACCTTCTCGATCGCTTTGGCTTCCATGTCGCGCGAGACGCGGCGCTGCTCCAGGCCGGTTTCGCGGGCGGCATCCTGCAGGATCTGACGCTCGTCACCTGACAGTTTTTCCCAGGCCTTCTGGCTCATCAGCACGATCAGCGGGTTGTAGACGTGACGGGTGAGCGAGAGGTGTTTCTGCACCTCGTGGAAGCGGTTGGTTTCGAACGCCACCACCGGGTTGTCCTGGCCATCCACGGCCTTGCTTTCCATGGCGGTGTAGAGCTCGGTGAAAGCCATCGGCACGGCGTTGGTGCCCAGTGTCTTGAAGGTATCCACCATCAGCGGGGTCTGCACCACGCGCAGCTTCAGGCCCTGCAGGTCTTCCACACGGGCGATCGCGCGCTTGCTGTTCGAAACGTTGCGAAAGCCATGGTCCCAGTAGGCCAGCCCCACCAGGCCGTTGGGCAGGCGCTCCATGAAACGCTTGCCCACCGGACCGTCGAGCACCGCATCGGCTTCGCGGAAATCGCTGAACAGGAAAGGCAGATCAAAAGCCCCGAACTCTTTGGACAGGCCGGCCAGCAGGCTGGGGGGCATGGTGGTCAGCTCGATCGTGCCACCCTGCAGGGCCGACACGGTTTGCAGGTCACCGCCCAGGGAGCCGTTGGGGAAGACGCGCACGGTCATCTTGCCGCCGCTCTTTTTGCTCACCAGGTCGGCGAATTTCTGCGCGCCAAAGCCCATGTGGCTTTCCTTGGGCTGCACAAACGAGAACTTGAAAGTGCGCTCCTTGATGTCGGCGGCCAGCAGGCTGCCGGTGGCCAGCACGGTGGTCAGGCCCAGGGCCAGCAGGTTCTTGAACAGTGTTTTCATCGGTTTGTCTCTTGTCTTCGTCATGGAAAGCGTGCCGGCAGCGCCATGGCGCTGCCGGCGAACGCGGTCAGGGAATGTGTCCAGCGATCAGGCGAACATGTCGGGCTGGGTGGCCACCAGGTCTTCCCAGATCGGCTGGAAGTGCAGCCAGCCGATGTAGTCGCTGCCCACATGCTCGCGGCTGTAGCGGGCCTTGTCTTCGGGCAGCAGGATCGGCTTCTGGCCCGTGGCCTCGATCATCAGCTGCTGCTGGCAGCAGCGCTCGAGCGCGATGAACCAGAAGGCGGCCGCCTCGATGCTGTGGCGGCTGGCCGTGAGCAGGCCATGGTTCTGGTGGATGGCGGCCTTGACGCCGCGGAAAGCCTCGGCCACGGACAGGCCGGCCTGGACCTCGACCGCCACCTTGCCGCCTTCGGCGCCGATGACGATGTGGTCTTCAAAGAAAGCACAGGCGTCCTGGGTGATGGGCTCGATCTTCTTGCCCAGCGATGCAAACGCGGTGCCATACACGGTGTGGGCGTGGCACATGGCCAGGATGTCGGGGTGCGCCTCGTGCACGGCGGCGTGCAGCACAAAACCAGCGCGGTTGATGGCATGTTTGCCCTCGACCACATTGCCCGCGTGGTCGGCCAGGATCAGGTTGGACACCTTGACCTGACGGAAGTGGACCGCCATCGGGTTGGTCCAGTACAGGTGCGGGTGCTCCGGGTCGCGGATGGTCAGGTGGCCGGCAAAGCCGTAGTCCAGACCGTGCAGCGCAAACGCACGGCAGGCGGCCACCAGCCGCTCCTTGCGGTGCTGGCGCTCTTCGGCAAAGCTGTTGAACTTCTTCTCGTAAGGGAAGATCAGGTCCTTGTTCTCGGGCTGGTAAATCGACACCCGCCCGTCCGTGAACTGGATCGAGCTGGTTTCCTGTTGTGTCACTGCATTCATGGCTGTCTCCTGAAACTGTGCTGTGTGTGGCGTCTGTGGCCCGGGGCCACCCTCGCCGCTGGTGTGCTTTGAGGTGGCGCAATCTTTGCCGTCATGCAGGCGATTGACAACCGAAGAGTGTTCATAAGAACATGAATCTGATTCATCAATCAGGCCAATCCTTGAGAAAAATTCCCAATTTCGTGCTGCTGCGGGCCTTCGAGGCGGCGGCCCGCCTGGAGAGCTTCACGCTCGCCGCCGTCGAGCTGCACCTGACGCCTTCTGCCATCAGCCACCAGGTGCGCGAGCTGGAGGACCACTTCGGCCGTCCGTTGTTCATCCGCCGCAACCGCAGGGTCGAGCTCACGCCCGAAGGCCGGCGCCTGCTAGACAGCCTGGCGCGGGTGTTCGACGTGATCGAGGCCGCCTGCCGCGAGGTGGTGCTGGCCCCGCAATCCGAAGTGCTGGCCCTGTATTGCCCGCCCAGTCTGGCCACCCAGTGGCTGGGGCCGCGCCTGCCGCAGTTCATGCAGGCCCATCCCGAGATCAACATCCGCCTGACCAGCGGCGCCGAGCCCATCGACCTGACGCGGGTGCAGGAGGTGGACGTGGCCATCAGCTACGGCCTGCCACCGCAGCGCGCCGGCGTGGTCTGCACGCCGCTGGGCACCGAGCGCGTGGTGCCGCTGTGTTCACCGCGCCTGCTGCGCGAGGGCGTCAGCCCGGGGCAGCTGCTGACCGAGGTGGTGCTGATCGATTCGCTGCTCAGCGACATCGGCTGGTCACGCTGGTTTGCGCAGAACGGTCTGGCACTGCCGCCCCGCCCACGCCCCTCGTTTGACCGCGCCGCGCTGGCGATTTCGGCGGCGGTGGACGGCGTGGGCGTGGCGCTGGAAAGCAGCCGGCTGGCCGAGCGCGAGTTGCAGCGCGGCGAACTGGTGGAATTGGGGCAGGGGGTCTTCAGGCCACTGGAGCAGGCCATCCACCACCTGTCCTACCGCGCCAGCGAACGCCAGCGGCCCAAGGTGCGCACCTTCTGCGACTGGCTGCTCAGCACCGCCGGCGTCGGCTCGCCACCAGACGCTGCGGGCTGACGTCAGCCCGCAGCTTTCCGCTCAGCCCTGCATTTCCTTGCGGAACAGCGCTTCCTGTTCGCGGCGCACGGCCACGGCCTGTTTGGTGGCGTCGTAGTCCACATCGTCCCAGGTCACCACTTCGCCCGCGGCGATGTCGCGCTTGAGGACCATGTTGTGCGCCAGCCCGATGGGCAGGGCGTTCATGCGCAGTGAGTCCGCCGTCTGCATCAGCTTGCCGTAAACCGTGAAGCCGCCCTCGCCGTCGAGCTTCTCGCCCTTTTTGAGCGCACGCTTGGCCGTGGCACCCACGTCGCCGCACCACTCGCCGGTGGCGCCGGTGGCTTCCTGGCGCACCGCGATGCTGGCCACCGAGATGCCCAGCTCCAGACCAATCAGGTGGTAGGGCTTGTACATGGCAGCGTACCGGCCCGTCGCGTCGGTCTGCAGCCCGTATTGTTTGAAGCAGTCCATCACGTAGGGGCTGGGCGCCTCGAACACGGCGTACACGCCCCAGCGCAGGTCACGGAAGACTGGTCGGCCATCGCGCTCAATCGAAGACACCACCTCCACCATGCCTTTTTGCGGCAGGATGCCGCCGTCCGCGCGGGGACGCAGGATGTGCGGCAGATCGTCCACGCCGCAGGGCGGGAAGTAAAGGCCATCTTTGGGCGGGGTCAGTTCACAGCCGTTGGCCACCGCCGCCATCTCCAGCGCCGACTTGGTGCCGTCCAGAAAGCTGTTGAACATCTGCGCGTTGAAGTCGCCACCGGCCACCTGCTCCTGGCTGAAACCGTAGTGGCCCCAGACCGTGTCGGGGGTGCTCTGGTGGTAAACGGGCAGGTACTTGGTGCCCTTGCCGGCACACACCACTTCCATGCCGATGGTGCGCGCCCAGTCCACCAGTTCGGCGATCAGGGCCGGCTGGTCGCCCGAGGCCATCGAATAGATGATGCCGGCCTCTTTGGCGCGGCGCGCCAGCAGCGGGCCGGCCAGCACATCGGCTTCCACGTTGACCATGATGATGTGCTTGCGGTGATCGCAGCACAGCAGGGCGTGGGCGATGCCCGCGGCCGGGCTGCCGGTGGCGTCGATCACGATGTCCACGAAATCACTGGCGATCACGGCTGGCGCATCGTCGGTGATGAAGGTGCTGCCGTCTTTGGCGGCCTGCGCCAGCGAGGTGGCGGCAAAGCGGGGCGCCTCCCAGCCCACACGGGCCAGCGAAGCACGCGCACGGTCGGGCGAGAGGTCCACCACGGCCACCAGATGGATGCCGGGGGTGCGCGGCGCCTGCGACAGGTACATCGAGCCGAATTTGCCGGCACCGATGACGGCCACGCGCACCGGACGGCCTTCGGCGGCGCGCGCCTTGAGTTTCTGAATCAACGACATCGGTGTCTCCTGGGGTTTGTGGTCTGGATGGGCCGAAACGGTAACGCATAATTTTTTGCAAGAAAATAGGCATTTCTTCAATTAACCTGTGCACAAATCCACATGAGCCAATTTGACTGGAACGATCTGCAATCCTTTCTGGCCATGGCACGCACCGGCCGGCTCACGGTGGCGGCCCGGCGCATGGGTGTGGACCACTCGACGCTGAGCCGCCGCATCGGCGCGCTCGAAGACGCGATGCAGGTCAAGCTCTTTGAACGGCGCCCGGTGGGTTTTGTGCTGACGCCCGAAGGCGAAGCCCTGCTGGGCGATGCCGAAACCATCGAAACGCTCACCGTGCGCATGGGTGCACGGCTGCACTCGCAGGCCGCGCCCCTGAGCGGCAGCGTTCGCATCGGCACGCCGGAAGGTTTTGGCACCTATTTCCTCGCGCCCCAGCTGGCGCAACTGGGGGCGCAGCACCCGCATCTGACCATCGAGCTGGTGGCCAACCCGCGTTCGTTCAGCCTGTCCAAACGCGAGGCCGACATCGCCGTCAGCATGGCCCGCCCCAGCCAGGGCAACGTCTATGCCCGCCAACTGGTCGATTTCGGGCTGGGAATTTACGCCAGCCAAAGCTACCTCGCGTCACACCCGCCAGTGACCTCGCGGCAGGACTTGGCGCAGCACCGCTGGATCGGCTATGTGGAAGACCTGATGTGGACCACCGAGCTGGACTACCTGCCCATGGTGGACCGCAACATCCAGCCGCGCCTGCACATCTCCAACGTCATCAGCCAGATGGCCGCCGTGGTGGGTGGTGCGGGGCTGGGCGTGCTGCCGCACTTCATGGCGGCCAACTCACCCGCGCTCAAGCGCGTGTTGCCCGACGAGGTGCAGCTGACCCGCTCGTACTGGCTGATCACGCATCCGGACACCCACGATCTGGCGCGCATACGGGCCTGCTCCGATTTTCTGGTGGCACAAGTGCAGGAACACGGCGACCGGTTCTGGATGGGCGCGGGGATGTGAACGGGACACGCGACCAGGACACAGGCATGGCCCTCTGTCGAGTCAGGCTGGATAATCAGTTCATTGCATGGGACTCATGAGTTAATCAAATGTTGTTTGATGTCGACAAGGTCCGTGAGGCAGGCTCGGTGGATCGCCTGATGGCTGAACTGCTTCCATCCGCCAGAAAGCTTTTTGGAATGGACGTCGCTTTCGTGTCCGAATTCCAGGATGGGCAACGGATCTTCCGCTACGTCGACGCCGAGGCCGGTGACGACCTGGTCAAGGTCAACGGCTCCGACCCCCTGGAAGAAAGCTATTGCCAGCGCATCGTTGACGGACGACTGCCTGAACTGATTCAGGACGCGACCCGCAACCCCGAAGCCTTGACGCTGCCTGCCACCCTGGCCATACCGGTGGGGGCGCACCTGAGCATTCCCATCCAGTTTTCTTCCGGCCGCGTGTATGGCACCTTTTGCTGTTTCAGTCGCGCACCCGACATGTCCCTGGGCCAAAGGGATGTGGCGACGATGCGGTTTTTCGCTGAAATCGTGGGGAAAGTGCTGGAGGATCGACAAACCCGCGATGCTGAGAGCCAGGCCGTCACAGGGCGGCTGCGTCACGTCATGGATGAGCAACGGTACGCCACGGTTTTTCAGCCCATCTTCAACATCGTGGAAAACCGGGTTGTCGGATTCGAAGCCCTGGCCCGATTCCAGAGTGAACCCTATCGCCCCCCCAATGAGTGGTTCGCTGACGCTGCGGCGGTCGGACTTCTCCAGGAACTCGAATCCACCATGCGCCGCGATGCCCTGAAGCATCTGCAAGACCTGGCCCCAGGCGCATACCTTTCGCTGAATGTCACGCCATTCGCAGTCCTCGATCAGGACTTCGCAAACAGCTTGAGCAGCTACCCCCTGGACCGCCTCGTGCTTGAAATCACCGAGCACGAGTGCGTGGAGGACTACGAAAAGATCGCCGAGGCACTGGAACCCTTGCGTCGCAAGGGCATCAGGCTCGCCGTGGATGATGCGGGGGCAGGCTATGCGAGCTTCAGGCACATCCTCAAGCTCAAACCCGACATCATCAAGCTGGACCGCAGCCTGATCCAGCACATCGACTCGAGCAGCGATCAACGCACATTGGCGACCGCGCTTGTGCAGTTCTCCCAGACCGTCGGCAGCCAAGTCATTGCCGAGGGGGTCGAGACATCCTCAGAGCTTTCAGCCCTGCGGGATCTGGGCATCCAACTGGCCCAAGGCTACCTTCTGGGACAACCCCAGGCCGTCCAGACAAAACGCTGAACGCTTCGCCAACCAGGCATGGCTGAACACAAAAACGCCACCGCGAAGGGTGGCGTTGTCGAATTTGGCGCGGCTGGCGGGGATCGAACCCACGACCCTTGGCTTCGGAGGCCAATACTCTATCCACTGAGCTACAGCCGCGTTGATGGTGCGCCAGATTATCGCACGCCCGTTCTGTGCGACCTGCTGTCTGCAAGCTCGGTGAAGGGCGCGCCGTTATAATGCCCGGTTGATTCCGGTCAATCTACGCCCTGCATGTGTCAGGGCCATTCATCAGAGGATGTCATGAGCAACAGCCACGATCAGCACGAAGCCCACACAGGCCCCGTCAAGACCCCCAAACAACTGGTCTGGGCCAGCATTGCCGCTTTTGTGGTGCCTGTGTTCATCATCATCGGTCTCGTGTATTACGTGACTTCTGCCAACAAGGAAGCCCCGGGCGCGAGCGATGCCGAGCGTGCCGTGGCCCAGCGTATCCAGAAGGTGGGCATGGTTGAAGTGCGTGACGCCAACCGCCCGCTCAAGGCTGGCGAAGAGGTTTACAAGGCACAGTGCGCAGCCTGCCACGCCGCGGGCGCGGCCGGCGCCCCCAAGTTTGCCGATGCCGGCGCCTGGGGTGCCCGCATCAAACAGGGTTTCGACACCCTCGTGAATTCCGCTCTCAAGGGCAAGGGTGCCATGGGTGCCCAGGCGGGGGGCGACTTCACCGACGTGGAGATTGCCCGTGCCGTGGCCTTCATGGCCAACAGCGCTGGCGGCAAGTTCGAAGAGCCCAAAGCCCCTGCAGCTGCCGAAGGCGAAAAGAAGTAATCTGCTTCTCTCCCCAAAAAAGCCGACCCAAGGGTCGGCTTTTTGTTGTCAGCTCGCGTCGTGTCGCTGCTGCGGGCTGATCGCGTAGCCAAAGCGGATGGGCAAGCCACTGCGCTGACACTCCTGCAGCGTCCATCGGCCCTGCTCGATCAGATCCGCAGCCACGGCCACATCCAATGTGTGCACAAGACCCAGGCCCAGGGACGTCTCGAGATACAGGTGCCCTTCTTCGTCCACCAGGCAGGCGAGCACCTGTGCGCTCTTGCCCGTGTGGGCCTGAACCGTGCCATCCGCAGCTACACGCCAGACAAGCGGCGTGCTTTCCAGCTCCACATACACGCGCTGTGGGCCATTCTGGAAATACCAGCAACCCTGTGCGTCGGCTTCGTAATTGCGGTGAATGAATTCAATGAGTTTTTCATGCCGCAGCACCGAGCCTTTGGCGCCGGCCACACCACTTTGAAAACACCCCAAGGCCTGCACACGGTCATCGCGCATGTGCCACTGGCCACGGCTGTCCAGACCCAGCCAGCCATAACAATCGGGGACATCAGGCCATTTGGCCATGGCCTGACGGACCAGGTCATCCATGGACGACTCCTTTGTGTTCGGTAACGGCCGCCTGCATCAGCCATTGGCCCACATGGTCGGGCAGGCTGCGCACATGTCCAGGCCAGCGACCAGCGGCAAACCCCACATGCCCGCCGTGCCTGGGCTGCCAGAGCGTGACACAGCGGCTGACATCGCTGGGTTTCGGCAGGCTGTGCGCCGGCACGAAGGGGTCGTTGAGCGGATTGACCAGCAGGGCAGGTATGCGCACGCGGTGGAGCAAGGGCTTGGCCGATGCACGTCGCCAGTAATCGCGTGCGTCGCGAAAGCCGTGCACAGGCGCGGTGAACACATCGTCGAACTCGTAGAGGTCTCGTGCCGCCAGCAGCCGCTCACGCGGGAACAAGCCCGGATGCTGCCTGAGCTTGGCCAACGCTTTGGGCTTCATGGTGCGCAGAAACATGCGTGTATAGACCTGGCGGTTGAATCCCCGACCGATGGCCTGACCGCTTTCTGTCAGGTCCAGCGGTGAACAGATCGCCGCCACCGCATCCACACGCTGGCGTGCGCCGTCGCCCTGTTCGCCCGCCCAGCGCATGAGCGCATTGCCGCCCAGCGAAACGCCGGCCGCCACCAGCGTGTGCCCACCGGCTTGGGCGTGCTCATGGCGCAGGCGACGCAGTATCCAGTCGATCTCCTCATGGTCGCCAGAGTGGTAAGCACGCGGTGCATGGTTGATCTCTCCGCTGCAACCGCGAAAGTGCGGCATCACCCACTGCACATCTTGCTCTGCGGCCCAGTCCGCACAGGCCTGCGCATAGTGGCTGTCCGAGGACCCTTCCAGGCCATGGAACATCACGATCATCGGATTGCCCGGCGCACTGGCAAGTTGGCGGTCCACGTCAATGAAGTCGCCGTCGGGCGTTAACCAGCGCTCCCGGTGAATGGGGCGGGCTTCGGTCCGGCGCTTGCGCGCATAAAGCGCCGGCCAGATGGTTTGCATGTGGCCGCCTGGCAGCCACCAGGGTGCGTGGTAGTTCATCAATGCAGCACCATCGGTCGACCCGGTACATCCAGCGCTTCCTGCGCTGCACCTGGACTGGCGTGGTGCGCCACCATGCGCCAGCCCTGGGGGGTCTTGTGGTAGACGTTGGTCGCCGTAACCCAAGCGGTCTGTTCGCCCTTGGGTGTCAGCACCGCGATCCGCTCGACCAGGTGGTGAACGGCACTGGCCAAGGCATTGATCTTGCGCACGCGCTCGGGGCTGGCTTGTACGTTGCCAGTGGCAAACAGTGCCTCAAAGGCCGCACGAATGGCCCCCACACCCATCAGGCGTTGCCCCCCAGGATGGATGCAGACCACTTCATCCTCTTCCGCCCAGCAAGCCATGAGCAGCTCGATGTCGGCGTTGTTGAGGGCCTCGTAGAAAGCTTGTTCCACGTCGTCGGGTGTGCCGCCCAGCGTGGCGGCCTGAAGTCGTTGGCGTTTCATGGGCGGGTTTGATGGCAATAACTGGATTTTGCCGCGTGTATCGACTTCCTGCTTTACCGGTTTCACCGCAAGTCCATGGCAGGCGTTAGCCGGACAACAAAAAACCCGGTCACATCGCTGTGCCGGGTTTTCTGGGCCGTGGCAGAAATTTACTTTTTGCCGCGGAACTTGCGCAGTGCAGACAGCTGGGCGGCCAGCACGGCCAGTTCGGCCTGGGCAGTGGCCAGATCCACATCGCTCTTGGCGTTGCGGAGGGCTTCTTGTGCAGCCTGCTTGGCCGCATTGGCTTTCTCTTCGTCGAGGTCCTTGCCGCGAATCGCGGTGTCGGACAGCACGGTCACGCAGTTGGGCTGCACTTCCAGGATGCCACCGGCCACGAAGACGAATTCCTCGCCACCGTCAGCCGTCTCGATGCGAACAGACCCGGCCTTGATGCGGGTGATCAGCGGCGTGTGGCGGGGGTAGATACCCAGTTCGCCAGCTTCACCGGGCAGGGCCACGAAGCGGGCTTCGCCCGACCAGATGGACTCTTCTGCACTGACCACATCAACGTGGATGGTGTTCATGTTTGCTCCAGTTCAAAAAGGGGAATGAGGTTCAAAGCGCGGGGGCCAGGCCCCCAGTGCGCTTAGGCAACCTTCTTCGCCTTTTCGAAAGCTTCGTCGATCGTGCCGACCATGTAGAAGGCCTGCTCGGGCAGGTGGTCGCACTCGCCGTTGACGATCATCTTGAAGCCACGGATCGTCTCGGACAGGGGCACGTACTTGCCAGGCGA
>JACCDU010508536.1_pt1 | contig 25773 bp, 18 predicted proteins | sample 7446081 | NCBI WGS metagenome assembly JACCDU01 (sample SAMN15323447, study PRJNA562643) | freshwater metagenome | isolation source: river surface water | place: USA:Blue River Watershed | collected 2017-08-17
ATTGCGATGAATCGACTTGGTGCCAAATCAAATACTGGCGAGGGTGGCGAGGATCCGGCGAGATTCAAGCCTGAACCAAATGGTGACTCCAAACGCTCTGCCATCAAGCAGGTTGCATCAGGGCGATTTGGTGTAACAAGTGAGTACTTGGTTAATGCCGATGATATTCAGATCAAAATGGCGCAAGGTGCAAAACCGGGAGAAGGTGGTCAATTACCTGGCAACAAGGTTTATCCATGGATTGCCAAAGTTCGTCACTCAACCCCCGGAGTTGGTTTGATTTCACCGCCGCCTCACCATGACATTTACTCAATTGAGGATTTAGCGCAGCTAATCCATGATCTAAAAAACTCCAACAAAGAAGCGCGAGTTCATGTAAAGCTGGTAGCTGAGGTTGGGGTTGGAACCGTTGCTGCAGGAGTTAGCAAAGCCCATGCCGATGTGGTTCTAATTTCTGGACATGATGGTGGCACTGGTGCGTCGCCACTTACCTCTCTTAAGCATGCTGGCGCACCGTGGGAGTTAGGTCTTGCAGAGACTCAACAAACTCTTCTGCTTAATGGTTTGCGTGATCGAATCGTGGTTCAAACAGATGGACAGATGAAAACGGGACGTGATGTGATTATTGCTGCCCTGCTGGGTGCAGAAGAGTTTGGTTTCGCAACTGCTCCACTTGTTGTTTCTGGGTGTGTAATGATGAGAGTTTGCCATCTAGATACCTGCCCAGTTGGTGTAGCGACTCAAAACCCAGAGTTGCGCAAGCGCTTCACCGGCCAGCCCGAATTTGTTGAAACCTTCTTTGAGTACATCGCAGAAGAGGTAAGAGAATGGCTAGCCAAGTTAGGTTTCAGAACTTTGGAAGAGGCAATCGGCCAAGTTGAACTTTTGGATACTCAGGCTGCAGTCGATCATTGGAAAGCAAGTGGATTGGATTTATCACCAATCCTTGCGGTTCCAGAGATTGCTAAAAATGCCGCACGACGTAACACCTCAAAGCAGGAACATGGCTTGGAATCAGCTTTGGATAATGAGTTAATTCAGTTGGCCAAGCCAGCTTTAGAAAAAGGTGAATCCATAAAGTTGCAGTTAGCGATTAGAAATCGCAATCGCACCGTAGGCACCATGTTGGGCTCTGAGATAACGAAGAGGTTTGGCGGTTCTGGATTGCCAGAAGACACCATTGATATCACCTTCCATGGCTCTGCTGGTCAATCCCTAGGTGCCTTTATTCCTAATGGATTAACCCTGCGCTTGTACGGCGATACCAATGATTATTTGGGCAAGGGTTTATCTGGTGGTCGAGTAATTGTTAGGCCGGATGAAAAAGCCACTTTCCCTTCTGAGAAAAATGTCATTGCCGGAAATGTAATCGGGTATGGCGCTACTACGGGCGAGATATTTGTGCGCGGAATTGTGGGAGAACGTTTTTGCGTAAGAAACTCGGGAGCAACAGCTGTTGTCGAGGGAGTCGGAGATCATGCCTGCGAGTACATGACAGGTGGTGTAGTTGTGATCTTAGGTCAAACCGGCAGAAACCTGGCGGCTGGAATGTCAGGTGGACGAGCATTTGTTCTTGACCTAAATCCAGATCTTGTAAATAAAGAAATGGTTGATGTACTGAATGTGCCCCAGGATCAAGCGGAGAGGTTGCGCGCCATCATCTCCAGGTTCTTTGCAGAGACCGGTTCAGTTGTAGCTGATGGTTTGCTCAAGGATTGGAACGCGGCGCAAAAGCGAATCTCTATGGTTATGCCGAGAGATTACGCAAAGGTGTTAGATGTAATTGATAAAGCCGAGCGTGAAGGTCGCTCTGCCGAACAAGCAATCATGGAGGTGCTAAATGGCTGATCCCAAAGGTTTTTTAAATACTGGCAGGGAGACTCCTAAGCGCCGTCCAGTAGATGTGCGGATTCGAGACTGGAAAGAGGTTTATGAAGAGCAAGAGTTTGGTGCTCTCCAGAAGCAAGCTGGGCGCTGCATGGATTGCGGAATTCCGTTTTGTCATCAAGGTTGCCCACTTGGAAATCTAATTCCAGAGTGGAATGACTTGATTTGGCGCAATGAAAAAAGCGATGCAATCGATCGCCTTCACGCAACAAATAATTTTCCAGAGTTCACTGGAAGGCTTTGTCCAGCACCCTGCGAAACCGCCTGTGTTTTAGGAATAAACCAAGACCCGGTAACCATCAAGCAAGTAGAGCTGCGCACGATAGAAGAGGCTTTTTCCACTGGAAATGTGCGGCCCATGCAACCAGACCGTATGACCGGAAAGACGGTCGCAGTTATTGGATCTGGGCCAGCAGGTTTGGCAGCCGCTCAACAACTAACTCGTGCCGGACATACTGTTGTGGTTTACGAGAGAGCGCCCAAGATTGGCGGCTTGCTGCGATATGGAATTCCTGAATTCAAAATGGAGAAGGCGGTTTTGGATCGACGCTTAAATCAGATGCAGCGTGAAGGCACCCGTTTCAGAACTGGCGTAAATGTGGGTGTAGATATCACTGCTAAAGAGCTAAAGAGTAGGTATGACGCTGTTGTTCTTGCTGTGGGCGCAACTCAGTGGAGAGATTTGGATATCCCAGGTCGCTCTTACAAAGGCGTTTACCAAGCCATGGAGTATTTGCCATGGGGCAATCAACAAGCTCTTGGTGAGTTAACTCAGGAGCCACCAATTAATGCAAAGGACAAGCATGTAATTATTTTGGGCGGTGGAGATACAGGCGCCGATTGCTTGGGAACTGCAATCCGCCAAGGCGCGGCAAGTATCACTCAGATTGAAATTATGCCAAGACCTACAGAGGAGCGTCCGAGCTCTCAACCATGGCCGACTTATCCCATGGTTTACCGAGTTAGCAGTGCGCATGAAGAATCCGGCGAGCGTTTGTACTCCATCTCAACCGAAGAGTTCATTGGTGATGGTCAAGGAAATCTAAAGGCGCTAAAAATTGTAGAAACTCGATTAGTAGATGGAAAGTTTGAAGGGGTTCCAGGCACGGAAAGAGAGCTTCCTGCAGATTTAGTTTTTCTTGCCATGGGTTTCACCGGAGTTGAGAAAAATGAATTGGTGACTGGGTTCAACGTAACTCTGGATCAAAGAGGGAATATCTCCCGTAATCAAGATTATGAAACCAATGTTGAAGATGTCTATGTTTGTGGTGACGCTGGACGAGGACAATCCTTGATTGTGTGGGCAATTGCTGAAGGTCGAAGTGTTGCAGCCGCTGTAGATAAGGCGCTAATGGGACGTACCCAACTTCCCGCACCTATTGAACCAACCGCTCGACCATTGATGGTTTAGCGATTTAACCTCTAGAGAGAAATGGCATAAAATAAGGAAATGCGCCGCGCCAAAATTGTTTGCACCATGGGTCCTGCCGTTGAATCTCCAGAGCGGGCGGCTGAATTAATCGCAGCTGGCATGAATGTAGCGCGCTTAAATCTTTCTCATGGCGGCTATGAGGAACACCAAAATCGATTGAACCTCGTACGGAAAGCGGCAGCGGATGCGGGCAAGCCGGTGGCAATATTGGTAGACCTACAAGGCCCAAAGATTCGTTTAGGCAGATTTGAAAATGGTCCTCATGAACTGAGTCGTGGCGATATCTTCACAATTACAACAGAGGAAATCTCAGGAACTAAGGAGCGGGTAGGAACTACCTACAAAGGACTGCCAGGGGATTGTCGCAAAGGCGATCGTATTTTGATTGATGATGGCAAAGTTACAGTTGAGGTTGTTGAAGTAAAAGGCAACGATGTAGTTACAAAAGTTATTGAACCGGGAGCTGTGTCTAACAACAAAGGCATAAATCTTCCTGGTGTAGCTGTATCTGTTCCGGCCATGTCGGAAAAAGATAAGGAAGATTTACGTTGGGGTCTAAAAGCTGGCGCAGACTTCATCGCACTCTCTTTTGTGCGCTCAGCAAAAGATATTTTAGATGTTCATCAAATCATGGATGAAGAAGGTAAGAGAGTTCCAGTTATTGCCAAGATTGAAAAGCCACAAGCGGTGGAGAATCTAGAAGAAATCGTTGCAGCATTTGATGGCATTATGGTGGCGCGCGGCGACTTAGGCGTTGAGATGCCAATTGAAGATATCCCGCTCGTGCAAAAGCGTTGTGTGACATTGGCTCGCGAAAATGCCAAGCCGGTGATTGTTGCTACTCAAATGTTGGATTCAATGATTACCAACTCTCGCCCAACTCGAGCTGAAGCAACTGATTGTGCCAACGCGGTTTTAGATGGAGCGGATGCGTTGATGCTTTCTGGTGAGACAAGTGTTGGTAGTTTTGCAATTGAAGCGGTTCAAACTATGGCTCGGATTATTGAGAAGACTGAGCAGGAAGCGTTACATCTCATCCCTGCACTCCAGCACAATCCAAAAACTAAGGGTGGAGCAATTACAAAAGCCGCCACAGAGGTGGGTTTAACGGTCGGTGCAAAGTTCTTGGCAGCCTTCACGAAATCTGGGGATTCTGCCCGTCGCATGTCCCGTTTACGTTCACCAATTCCAATTTTGGCGCTTACTCCAGATGCGGCGACCTTTAACCAAATGTCACTTACCTGGGGGGTTGAGCCAATTCTGACTCCGCTGGTGACAACTACTGATGAAATGGTTAAACAGGTTGATGCCATTGTTCTCGAATCACAACGTGTATCAAAGGGAGAGCTAATTCTCATCGTGGCAGGATCACCGCCAGGAATCCCAGGGTCGACCAACGCGATGCGGGTACATCAAGTGGGAGATGCCGTGGGTGGCGTGGCCCCTGCATATCGTTAGAATAGGAAAAGTAACACCGGCCTCGGTACTCCAACGGTAGAGAGGGCAGTCTCAAACACTGCATAGTGTCGGTTCAAATCCGACTCGAGGCACATGTCATCTGATTCTTCAGCGCAGTATCGAATTCTGGTTGCTGAAGATGAAACCTTAATTCGCATGGATCTCGTTGAGATGCTGACTGAAGCTGGATATGAAGTTATTGCTCAGGCATCCAATGGGGAAGAGGCAATTGAATTAGCCAAGTTACATAACCCTGATTTAGCCATTTTGGATGTAAAGATGCCAGTGTTAGATGGAATCTCGGCGGCGGAAAAGATTATTGAAGTTGCTCCGGTGCTGATGCTGACCGCTTTCAGCCAGAAGGATTTAGTTGATCGAGCAAGAGATGCCGGCGCAATGGCATATGTAGTAAAGCCCTTTACGATAAATGATCTGATGCCAGCAATTGAGATCTCAATTAGCCGTCATCGACAGATGAAATCGCTAGAGACTGAAGTCGCGGATCTGCATGACAGATTGGAAACTCGAAAGATTATTGATCGGGCCAAAGGAATTCTTATGCAGGCTTTAAATCTCACTGAACCGCAGGCGTTTTCCTGGATTCAAAAAGCTGCCATGGATCGACGCATCACAATGAAAGAGGTTGCCGAGGCGGTAATCAATCCAGATGCCGCCTTGGATAAATAGCTCCACTTTCGAGAGATTTCATCTCAAATAACGAGAAAGTTATCTCTTTTCAGCGTCTATTTCCTTGTGCCAATTGCGACTCTGCCATTAGCCTTCACCCCTCCCTGTCCCAGGGGGCATGATCATGAAGGAAGGTATTAAATGAAAAAGCGTGGCCTAGTTTCGGTTGCTGCAGCAGCCGCATTAGCAGCTGCTTCGCTTGTTGCAGTAGCACCAGCGTCAAATGCAGCCGCTAAGACAATCACCCTCGCATTTCAAGGTCCACTAACTGGCGAAGAAGCGCAGGTTGGTCAGGATGAGTTAGCTGGCATGCTTTATGCGGTCAAGCTATTCAATGCGAAGAACAAAGGTAAGTATGTTGTACGCGTAGTGCGTGCAGATGATCAGGGAGATCCTGCTCAGGCTGCAAAGGTTGCTCCAGGAATTGCATCAAACACCAAGATCATTGGTCTTGTTGGTGCGGCATACTCAGGTGCAACAATCGCATCTCTACCGTTCTACAAGCAGCGTCTATTGCCGATGATTTCTCCATCAGCAACCCGCGTTTCAATCACAGATCCATCATCACCAGGTGGAGCACTCGGAGTTCCTGTTTTCCATCGCGTAGTTGTTACCGACAAGGTTCAGGGCCCATCACTATTCAAGCTTGCAACCAAGGGTGTTTCATCACCTAAGGTATTCGTAGTTGATGATCAATCAGCTTACGGTGTTGGTCTAGTTGATTACATGAAGCCAGGAATTCCTGCAGGACAATCAGCTGGCTTTGACAGCGTTTCAGACAAGACAACTGACTGGTCTGCAACAATTTCAAAGATCAAGACTGCAAACGCAAACGTAGTTATCTACACCGGTTACTTCCCACAGGCTGCTGTGTTCTTCAAGCAGCTTCGTGATAGCGGTTACACCGGAATTCTTGCTGGTGGCGACGGAGTTCTAAGCCCAAGCTTTGTAACTCTAGCTCCAGCTTCAGTTCTAGAGGGTGTCCGCCTAACAGCGGGAACCGTTCCTCTTGCTGACATTTCTTCTAAGCTTGAAGCAGATTTCAAGAAGAAGATGGGCAAGGCTTCAGGCGTTTACGCTGCAGAATCAATTGACGCAACAAACATCTTCCTAAGCTGTATCTCAAAGGGAGTTACAACACGTCAAGCGATGCTGAACTGCGTTAAGAAATTCAAGGGCAAGTCCCTAACCGGCGCAAACCTCAGCTTCGACGCTAACGGCGACGTTGCAGGTGGCGTAATGAACGGCTTTGAAGTTAAAGCCGGAAAGATCGTTTTCACCGGTCCAGTAAAGTAAAAAAGTAGAAAAGTTATTTCGGCGGGTCCTGTGTAGGGCCCGCCGAAATTTCAATTATCTTTAGAACTCAATTCGGCAGAATAGGAATTCGATAACTTGATCGGAAACTTTCTTGACCAGTTCTGGTCCTTAACCTTTGGCGGTCTCAGCCTAGGATTCATCTACATTCTTATCGCCTTGGGTTACACAATGGTTTACGGAGTTTTGCGCATGATTAACTTTGCCAACTCCGAGGTGTTTATGGTGGCAACTTTTGCCACGATTATTATTATTCGCGATGTCTTCAACTTCACTCAAACCTCTGAGTACGCCACCGGTTTTAGGTTGTGGCTAATCCTTGGAACCGCATTAGTTGCTTCAATGGTTGTTGCAGGAGTTCTCTCAGTATTAATCGAGTTGGTCGCTTACCGCAGATTGAGAAGAATGAACTCTGGCATTCTGGCTCCGTTAATCTCAGCGATCGGTGTTTCGATGGTTTTGGCAGAGGCGGTTCGAATCATGACCGACTCGCGTCCAGTTGCCAGCCCGCGCGCGATGGAGAAGAGTTTCCTAGGTAAGTTCTTCGATGCTGATGTTCGCCTCGATAACACCATAATTATCGTCGCGGCGATTATTCTCCTTGTCATTCTTCTAGCTTTCGTAAATAAGACCCGTCTTGGTAAGGCAATTCGTGCGGTATCGATGAATCCGAGTGCGGCCAAATTGATGGGTATCAACATCGATGGTGTTGTTTCAATTACCTTCTTGGTCGGCGGCTTAATGACAGGCGCAGCCGGCTTTTTCTATGTTTTGAAGTATGAAAACAGCAGCTTCAGTATTGGTTTTGAACTTGGAATTGCAGCCTTTACCGCAGCTATTTTGGGTGGTATCGGAAACATTAAGGGTGCCTTCTATGGTGGCCTGGCGTTGGGATTGCTTGAAACCTATGCCTCGTTCTTCTTGGGAACCCAGTGGAAGGCGGTTACCGTCTTCGTGATTTTGGTTTTGGTTCTGTACACAAGGCCGAATGGATTATTCGGTGAAGCTATGACGCAATCGAGGGCATAATGATAAATCTTCGAGATAAAGGCGCAGATATCTGGGAACGCTCAAACCGAATTGAGCGCACCTTCATCGCACTTGGATTCATCGCTCTAGCCGCTTCTCTGCCATTTTTTGGTGGCACATTCCTCAACACGCCAATTGCTGATTATGAATCGGTCTTGGTTTATCCAGTTGCCATGTTCGTATTGATGGCTATTGGTCTAAACATCGTTATTGGAAAGAGCGGCTTGCTAGATCTTGGTTATGTTGCCTTTTTTGCGATTGGCGCTTACACCATGGGATTACTTGGTACTCGTACCGGCTTGAACACTTGGGAGATTTTGCCTATTGGAATTGCAATGGCGATGTTTTCCGGCGTCATCCTGGGCGTTCCAGCTCTGAAATTGCGTGGAGATTACTTGGCGATTATCACCTTAGGTTTTGGTGAAATTGTAAGAATCGTGGCCCTGAATCTTGAGACATTAGGAAGATCAGGTGGAATTCTAAATATCCCAACGCCACCACCAGTATTTGGAATCGAATACTCCTTTGATAGCCATCGCATCTACTACTGGACCCTTTTGATAATTATCTTGTTAGCGATCTGGATGGTGCGCAGACTTGCTGTGCGTCGTGCTGGTCGCGCATGGGAGTCAATCAGACAGGATGAGGATGCTGCGGAGCTGCTTGGTGTTCCTACCTTTAAATACAAGGTTTGGGCATTTGTTCTTGGCGCATCAGTTGGCGGAGCGGCTGGTGTCTTTTATGCATCAAAGACCCTCTTTATTGCGCCGGATAACTTCACACTGCAAATCTCTATCTTGATTTTGGCCTGTGTGGTCTTTGGCGGAATGGGAAATATCTGGGGCGTAATTCTCGGTGCCGTTATTTTGGGATACCTTCCAGACCGAATTCGATTCTTGTCCGATGCTCGTTTGCTTGTTTTCGGTTTAGTTCTAGTAATCATGATGAACCTTCGTCCTGATGGATTGCTCCCACGTAAGAAGCGTGAGAAGCCTCTACCTAAGGAGGCCAAATAATGAGTAACAGTGTTATTTCCCTAAAAAATGTGACCATGAAGTTTGGTGGTGTTACCGCGTTAAATGATGTCACCTTTGATGTTAAGCAAGGTGAGATTCTTGGATTAATCGGACCAAATGGTGCGGGCAAGACAACTGTTTTCAATGTCATTACTGGGGTTTATCGAATCACATCAGGCGATATCGTCTTTGATGGCAAATCTTTGGTCGGCTCAAAGCGATACAAGATTACAAAGCGGGGCGTAGCGAGAACCTTCCAGAACATTCGTCTCTGGGGAGATATGACCGCTCTAGAAAATGTAATCACGGCAACCGATACCCACAAGAAGTCTGGTTTGCTAAGTGGTCTCTTCGGTATGCCGATTTCGAGAAAAGAGGAGAAGCGAGACAAAGATCGCGCTCAGGAGCTCTTAGACTTTATCGGTATTGGTGATTACGCAGATCGTTTGGCGAGAAACCTTCCTTATGGTGTGCAGCGCCGACTTGAGATTGCTAGAGCTTTGGGAACAAACCCCAAGTTAGTTCTTCTTGATGAGCCAGCCGCAGGATTTAACCCATCCGAGAAGGTTGAGTTGGCAGCAACAATTCGCAAAATTCGCGATGCCGGCTATACCGTGTTGCTAATTGAGCATGATATGTCTTTAGTTATGAAGGTTTCTGACCGCGTCGTGGTTTTAGATTTCGGTCAGAAGATTGCTGATGATGCCCCAAGCAAGGTTCAAGATGATCCACGTGTCATCGAAGCGTATTTAGGAGTGCCTGAAGATGCGTCTTGAGATTAAAGATTTACGTGTTGCCTACGGCAAGATTGAAGCGCTTAAGGGCATTTCTTTAACGGTTAATCAGGGAGAGATCGTCTCCTTGATTGGAGCAAATGGCGCCGGAAAGACCACTTTGCTCAAGACCATCTCTGGAATTCTCAACCCCACCGCTGGAAGCATCACCTACGACGGAGAAAGCATTCTTGGACGTAAGGCGCATCAGAGAGTTCACCTTGGAATTTCTCAAGCTCCAGAGGGTCGTGGAATTTTTCCGGGCTTAACAGTCTTGGAAAATCTCGAGCTCGGCACCTACCATCTCAAAGCCAAAAAGAGCGAGATGCAAGAAGATCTAGAAATGGTTTACGGGTTGTTCCCGAGATTGAAAGAGCGCATGACTCAAGCTGGCGGAACACTTTCAGGTGGCGAACAACAAATGTTGGCTATCGGAAGAGCTTTAATGGCAAAGCCAAAGGTTTTGTTACTTGATGAGCCCTCAATGGGTCTAGCACCTCAGATGATCGCCAATATTTTCCGCATCATCACTCAAATCAACAAACTAGGTGTGACAATCCTCTTGGTTGAACAAAATGCACAACAGGCGTTGTCGAGATCCGATCGAGCATATGTTCTGGAAACTGGTTCAATCACTAAAGAGGCCAAGGGCAAGGATCTGTTAAATGATCCTCATGTTAAATCCGCTTATCTTGGCACTGGAGCGCACGAGCTAGATTAATTACCGCTCTGCAAGAATCAAGCAGGTAATTCTTGCGGTGCAGGTTTTCTCACCTTTGTCATTAGTGATTTCAACGTTGTAGGTGCACAAGGTTTTGCCCAATGTAACTGCGGTGGCGACTCCAGTTACAACACCTGAGGTTGCAGATTTATGATGGCTGGCATTGATTTCAATACCAACAATTCTTCTTGCTGGTCCAGCGTGCAGGTGAGTTCCAACTGAGCCGAGACTTTCTGCGAGCACCACATTTGCACCGCCATGGAGCAAGCCAAAGGGTTGGGTATTTCCCTCTACGGGCATTGTGCCAACGAGACGCTCTGGAGAGGCTTCGGTGATTTGGATTCCCATTTTCTTATCTAAATCGCCTCGGCCACGTTCATTGAGGATCTGCATGAAGTCTGTCATGCGGGTAATTGTAGGCAACAATCTCTAGGATTTACGGGTGAAGCAGGCAAAGTTGCTATTACTAGATGGGCACTCTCTGGCCTATCGCGCCTTCTACGCATTACCGGTGGAAAACTTCGCCACCTCATCGGGACAGCACACCAACGCAGTTTATGGATTTGCCTCGATGATCATCAATTTAATTAGGGATGAAAAACCAACCCACATAGCCACCGCCTTTGATGTATCTCGAAAAACATTTCGAAGTGAGAAGTTCCCAGAATACAAAGCAAATAGAGCCAGCACCCCTGATGAGTTTCGCTCGCAAATCTCTTTCATTAATGAACTTTTGGATGCTTTCCAAATCCCACACTTTGAATTGGAAGGATACGAGGCCGATGACATCATCGCGACCTTTGTAGATAAGTTTTCGCAAGAAGCTGAGATATTGATTTGCACGGGGGATAGGGACTCTTTCCAGTTGGTCAAGAAAGATGTAACTGTCCTGTATCCGAAAAAAGGTGTAACAGAGCTCGCCAGAATGACGCCCAGTGCGGTAGTTGAAAAGTATGGTTTAACTCCGGAGCAGTACCCGGATTTTGCCGCGCTGCGGGGAGATCCAAGTGACAATCTTCCCTCCATTCCTGGCGTCGGCGAAAAGACAGCCACTAAATGGATTCAGGAGTTTGGTTCGCTAAAGGAGTTGATTGCCAAGGTCGATCAAGTTCCCGGAAAAGCTGGAGAGGCGCTGCGTGCCGCTTTGCCATCGGTGATAACTAATCGAGAGCTAACCCAGCTTCGACATGACCTACCTTTAGCTATTTCCTTTCAAGATCTAGAGTGGAGTGGAATAGATAAGACTCACACGACTAAGTTGTTTGACCAACTCGAGATCAAAGCATTGAAGGAGCGAATCAAATCGCTTTATGGGAGCTCCGAATCAGTCGAGCTCTCAACTCAAAAAGTTGAGGTTCAACAGGTCAGTGCCAAAGAGTTCTTGAATTCACTCAACTCCGCCACAGGTGTTGTGCCGGCAACCTTCTCAGAGAGTTCAATCTCAGCATCCTTCTCGCAAGGCAAGGTATTGGTTGCAGAAATTAATGATGTTAAAGGTGAAATAAACTCATTTGGTAATTGGATGGTGCATGGCGCCAAGGAGCTCGTTCGCAATGGAGTTTTAGACAAGGTTGCCATCGATACAGAGGTTGCTGCCTATTTGCTGAATCCGGGAGCCAGGGATTTGGATCTCGAGTCGGTATTGCGCCGCTATTTAGGCGTGGAGTTTGAAGATCTGCAAAATGATTTGTTCTCTGAAGGATGGAACCCTGAGCCACCCGCGTATATGAGCCAGCTTTGGCAAGTGCTAACGGGGGAGTTGGAAAAACATAACGCCCTGCAGCTATATCAAGATTTAGAAATTCCGACGATGCATGCTCTGGCTCAAATGGAAGCTGTTGGAATTGGCGTTGATCATGTGGCGTTAAAGAAACTACATGATTTCTTCGAAAAAGAAGAGCAGAGTTCAATAGCGACGGCCTACAAATCGGTGGGACATGAATTTAATGTCGCATCACCAAAGCAGTTACAAGCAGTGCTCTTTGAAGAATTGAAGCTTCCCAAAACCAAGAGAATCAAGACTGGCTTTAGCACCGATGCTGAATCACTAGAGTGGCTCTACGAAACTACCAAGCACCCGGTTTTAGAAGCCTTACTTCGTGTGCGCGAGGTAGGTAAGTTGAGGACAACGGTTGAGGGTTTGCTTTCTGCAATCGCTAGTGATCATCGAATTCATAGCACTTTCCAGCAAACAACAACAGCGACCGGACGACTTTCCTCTACCGATCCAAATCTGCAAAACATCCCGGTTCGTACTGAAGAGGGTCGCAAAATTAGAGATTGCTTCGTTGCACAAAAACCATTTGTAGATCTGCTGACCGCTGATTACAGCCAAATCGAGATGCGAATCATGGCGCACTTATCTGATGACAAGGAGCTACTTGAAGCCTTCCGCACGGGGGAGGATTTACACTCCACAGTTGCAGCTCAGGTGTTTGATGTGAAGGTTTCTGATGTTGATGCAGATATGCGCCGACAGATAAAAGCTATGTCTTATGGATTGGCTTACGGATTGTCCTCATTTGGCTTAGCGCAGCAGTTAGACATTTCACCAAGCGATGCCAGCGCGTTGATGGCAAAGTACTTTGAAAGGTTTGGCGGAATTCAGGATTACTTGAAGCAGGTTGTTATCCAAGCCAGAGAGCTGGGATACACCGAAACTATTTTGGGTCGGCGTCGCTATCTGCCAGATTTAAATCATGAAAATCGGCAACGTCGAGAGATTGCAGAGCGCATGGCTTTGAATGCTCCCATTCAGGGCTCGGCGGCGGACATAATCAAAGTAGCGATGCTAAATGTTGAACATGCCATCGATCAGCAAGCTCTGAAATCCCGTCTGCTGCTTCAGGTGCATGATGAGTTGATATTTGAGGTAGCTGAAGGAGAGCATCAAATAATGGAGCAGTTAGTGCGTCGCGAGATGGGTAATGCCTATCCGCTTAAGGCACCTCTAGATGTAAATGTCGGCTTTGGTAAGAGCTGGGATCTGGCAGCCCATTGAGCCTCAAATTGACCCTGAAGCCCTAAGGAAAGTAGCCTTGCGCTCCGCGCTTGAAGGACCTGTAAATCCTCAGACCTAGCAGGATGAACCCAGATTTGAAAAAATCGGAGTCGGAACTTAAGCGTGCCCTACTAGAACAATTCCCCACGGAGTACCTTGTCAACTCAAATTTCTTTAAACGATATTGGATCAGCAGAAGATTTTCTCGCCGCAATTGAAGGCACAATCAAAAACTTTAACGATGGAGATTTAGTATCTGGCGTCGTTGTCCAGGTTGATCGCGATGAAGTCCTTCTAGATATTGGCTACAAAACAGAAGGTGTAATTCCATCCCGCGAACTCTCTATCCGTCATGACTTAGATCCAAGTGAATTGGTAAAAGTTGGCGACCGTGTAGAAGCGTTAGTTCTTCAAAAGGAAGATAAAGAAGGACGTTTAATTCTTTCCAAGAAGCGTGCCCAGTACGAAAAGGCTTGGGGCGAAATTGAAGGAAAGAAAGAACGTGATGAAGTTGTTGTCGGAACCGTTATCGAGGTTGTTAAGGGTGGTCTGATTGTTGATATCGGATTACGCGGCTTCCTTCCAGCATCACTTGTTGAAATGCGTCGCGTTCGTGATCTGTCTCCATACATTGGAAAGCAGGTTGAAGCTCGCATCATCGAGCTAGACAAGAACCGTAATAACGTAGTTTTGTCTCGCCGTGCATACCTAGAGCAGACACAATCTGAGTCTCGTACCACCTTCTTGAATCAATTGCAGAAGGGTCAGGTTCGTACCGGAGTTGTTTCATCAATCGTTAACTTCGGTGCCTTCGTTGATCTAGGTGGCGTTGATGGACTCGTGCATGTTTCTGAATTGTCATGGAAGCACATCGATCACCCAGGTGAAGTTGTCGCGGTTGGCGATGAGGTAACTGTCGAAGTTCTTGAGGTGGATTTTGAGCGTGAGCGTGTCTCACTATCCCTCAAGGCCACACAGGAAGATCCATGGCAGGCATTTGCTCGCACCCACACCATTAATCAAGTGGTACCAGGTGAGGTTACAAAGCTTGTTCCATTCGGAGCATTTATCCGCGTGTTTGATGGCATTGAAGGACTAGTCCACATCTCAGAGTTGGCAGAGCGCCATGTTGAGATTCCAGAGCAGGTTGTTCAAGTTGGCGATCAGTTGTTTGTAAAGATTATTGATATCGACCTAGAGCGTCGCCGCATCTCACTATCATTGAAGCAAGCTAACGAGGGTCATGATGTTGAGGTCGAAGCTTTTGATCCAACTCAATATGGCATGCCAGCTCGCTATGATGAAAACGGAAACTTCATCTATCCAGAAGGTTTTGATCCTGAAACTCAGGAGTGGAAGCCAGGGTATGAAGCGCAACGCGAAGAGTGGGAGCGTCAATACGCTGAAGCTCAAGCACGTTTCATTGCGCATAAGAAGCAGAAGGCTGAGGCGCAAGCCGCAGATGCTGCTGCCGCGGCGGTACAACCTGAAACTGCAGAGTAAAACTCAGTAGAAAAATTCTGGGCCTCGGGTTACCGGGGCCCAGTTTTCTTTTTATAGGTAGGCTTTAAGTTGTGCTGAAAGTAGCGGTCACAGGCGGGATAGGTTCTGGCAAAAGTGCCGTGGGCGAGATTCTTGAAGAGCTAGGCGCTGTAATTGTTGACGCCGATGAACTAGCCCGAACGGTAGTTGAAAGAGGCAACTCAGGTTACGACCAGGTGATAGCTACTTTTGGAGATGAAGTATTAACCTCCGGCGAAATTGATAGAGCCAAGTTGGCGGATTTAGTTTTTTCAGATCCAGAGTTACGCAAGAAACTAGAGGGCATTATTCATCCCTTAGTCCGCGAAGCTGCTGAGGAGATTATGAAGTCTGCTCCCTCGGGATCAGTTGTAGTAAATGAGATCCCTCTTCTCTTTGAAACAAATGGAGCGAAGCGGTTTGATTTTGTTATTGCGGTTCAAACGCCAATGGAGCTACGCATCGAGCGTTTATCTCAGCGGGGCATGAAGCTGTACGAGATTGAAAAACGCATCGCCGCTCAGGCCAGTGATCAAGAGAGGGCTAGTATCGCTAACGTAATTGTTGTAAATGATGGCTCTTTGGATCAGTTGAGGTCAAAGGTAGAAGAGTTATGGTTTACGCAGTTAAAGCCTAAGGCTGGAAGCTAATGGTAAGAGCGGTCACTTCGACGCCAAGGGCAGACAAACCGTTTCAGGTTATTAGTGAGTTTCAACCTGCTGGAGATCAACCTGAAGCAATTCGAGAGCTTGCCTCCAGAGTAAATGCTGGAGAGCCGGACATTGTCCTGCTTGGTGCTACCGGTACCGGAAAGTCAGCAACGACTGCATGGTTAATTGAACAGGTGCAACGACCAACACTTGTCTTGGCTCCAAACAAAACATTGGCAGCACAGTTGGCTAATGAGTTTCGTGAGCTTTTGCCTAATAACGCTGTTGAGTACTTCGTTTCATATTACGACTACTACCAACCTGAGGCCTATGTTCCTCAAACCGATACCTTTATTGAAAAGGATTCCTCTGTTAATTCAGAGGTAGAGCGGTTGCGTTATTCAGCAACATACTCACTATTGACTAGGCGAGATGTTGTAGTGGTTGCGACGGTATCTTGCATTTATGGGTTGGGTACTCCACAGGAGTACATAGATCGTATGGTTCGTATTTCGGTGGGGGACTCTATTGATCGCAACGTTTTGCTCAGAAGATTTGTGGATATTCAATACAAAAGAAATGACATGGCTTTCGAGAGAGGCACCTTTAGAGTGCGTGGAGACACTGTAGAAATCATCCCAGTGTATGAAGAGCTTGCTATTCGCATTGAAATGTTTGGTGATGAGATTGAGCGCTTAACGACCTTGCATCCCTTGACCGGAGAGATTGTCAGTGATGTTAAAGAGGTGTTCATCTTCCCAGCCACACATTATTCGGCCGGACCAGACACTATGAAACGGGCCATTTCAGATATAGAAGCGGAGCTGGCTGTTCGCCTTGAAGAGCTGGAGAGACAAAACAAGCTTTTAGAGGCGCAGAGATTAAGAATGCGAACTCAGTTTGATATTGAAATGATGTTGCAACTTGGATTTTGCTCGGGAATCGAGAACTACTCTCGGCATATCGATGGCAGAGCACAAGGCTCACCACCTAACTGTTTATTGGATTACTTCCCGGAGGATTTCCTATGTGTCATTGATGAATCGCACATTACTGTTCCGCAGATTGGCGCCATGCACGAGGGTGATGCCTCTCGAAAAAGAACCTTGGTAGAACATGGATTCCGTCTGCCGAGCGCCTTAGATAACCGTCCGCTTACCTTTAAAGAGTTTTTAGAGCGCACTCCGCAAAAGGTTTACTTGTCTGCAACTCCGGGACCGTATGAGATGGAAAAAACTGGGGGAGAGTTTGTTGAACAGGTAATCAGGCCGACCGGATTAATCGATCCAAAGATTGTCCTGAAACCAATCAAGAACCAGATTGATGACTTGATGCAGGAAATCAAATTACGTGCAGAACGCAATGAACGAGTACTTGTAACCACCCTTACAAAGAAGATGGCTGAGGATTTAACTGACTTTTTCACCGATGCTGGCATTCGGGTTAGATACCTGCACTCAGAGGTAGACACTCTGCGGCGAGTAGAACTACTTCGCGAGTTACGTCTTGGAGAGTACGACGTTCTTATTGGAATCAACCTATTGCGAGAGGGATTGGACCTACCAGAAGTTTCACTGGTGGCCATTTTGGATGCAGACAAAGAAGGCTTCCTGCGCTCTACAAGATCTCTAATCCAAACTATTGGTCGCGCCGCGCGAAATGTATCTGGCGAGGTTCATATGTATGCCGACAATGTCACTGATTCGATGGCAAGAGCTATTGATGAGACTAATCGTCGCAGAGCAAAGCAGGTGGCGTATAACACCGCACATGGAATAGATCCGCAACCTTTGCGAAAGAAAATCGCTGACATTACAGATTTGATAGCGCAGGAAAGCGATGACACAGATTCTCTGTTGTCCGGCTCAAAGCGTCGAGCGATCACAGAGACTCCGGTTGGCGTTCATGCCAAATCCCTCGTAGCCTTGCCCCGCACCGAACTGCTCGGGCTAATCGATTCTCTTACTGAACAGATGAGAAATGCTGCGGCAGAATTGCAGTTTGAACTTGCAGCAAGATTGCGTGATGAGATTAAAGAGTTAAAACGGGAATTAAGAGCTATGGAAGAGGCGGGAATGTAATGAGCGCGGATCGTTTGATCGTACGCGGCGCCCGCGAACACAATCTAAAAAATGTCTCTTTGGATTTGCCTCGTAACGCGATGATTGTCTTCACAGGATTATCAGGTTCCGGTAAATCCTCTCTGGCATTTGACACCATTTTTGCCGAGGGGCAACGTAGATATGTAGAGTCCTTATCGGCTTATGCACGCCAATTCTTGGGTCAAATGGATAAACCCGATGTTGATTTTATTGAGGGTCTTTCCCCGGCGGTTTCCATCGACCAAAAATCGACCAATAGAAATCCTCGCTCTACCGTGGGGACTATTACCGAAGTTTATGATTACTTGAGACTGTTATTCGCTCGCGCTGGAAAGCCACACTGTCCGGAGTGCGGAAAAGCAATTGCCAAGCAAACCCCACAAAATATCGTTGATCAAATCCTCGAACTGCCAAGTGAAACCAAGTTTCAGGTTTTAGCTCCCATGATTCGGGCTCGAAAAGGTGAGTTTGTTGATCTTTTCAAAGATTTAGCTTCACAAGGATACTCTCGCGCTCGAGTTGATGGAGTAACAATCTCTTTGACTGAGCCACCCAAATTGAAGAAACAAGAAAAGCACACCATCGAGGTGGTGGTTGATCGATTAACCGCAAAGCCAGAGGGTAAACAAAGACTCACCGACTCGATCGAAACCGCCTTGAAGTTAGCCAGTGGTTTGGTAACTCTGGAGTTTGTCGATGCAAAAACAGGGGAGAAGGAACGCACTTACAGCGAGCTTCTAGCTTGTCATGATTGTGGCCTCTCATTTCAGGAGATGGAGCCCAGATCCTTCTCCTTCAACTCACCATTTGGAGCCTGCCCAGAGTGCACAGGAATTGGGTCCAAGCTTGAGGTGGATGAAGAGTTAGTGATTCCCGACGATTCACTATCAATCGAGGATGGCGCAATTGCACCTTGGTCTGGCGGGCAATCAGCAGATTACTTTTTAAATTTGTTGGAGGCATTAGCTGCTGATGTTAAGTTTTCACTTAAAACACCTTGGGTAAAACTTTCGCAAAAGGCCAAAGATGCGATTCTTAATGGCTATGAGTACGAGGTTCATGTTAAATACAAAAACCGTTATGGTCGAGTAAGAAATTATTCAACTGGCTTTGAGGGAGTAAAGCCTTTTATCGAACGCAGACATGCAGAAACTGACAGTGATTACAGTCGAGAAAAGTATGAAGCTTTTATGCGGGAAACTCCATGTCCGGCATGTAGAGGAACTCGACTAAAGCCAGAGGTATTGGCAGTTACTTTAGGTGAGAAAAACATCGCTGAAATCTGCGAACTATCAATTGAGGACTGTGCAAAATTTCTAAAGGGTTTGAAGTTGGGGTCACGCGAGGCAAAGATTGCAGAGCGGGTAATGAAAGAGGTGCACGCCCGTTTAGGTTTTCTCCTAGATGTAGGGCTTGAATACTTAACCTTGGCCCGTCCCGCTGCCACTCTTTCGGGAGGTGAAGCGCAGCGCATTAGATTAGCCACACAAATTGGCTCTGGATTGGTTGGAGTTTTGTATGTTTTGGATGAGCCAAGTATTGGATTGCACCAAAGAGATAACAAGCGCTTGATTGAAACCTTAACCCACCTGCGGGATCTGGGAAATACCTTGATTGTTGTGGAGCATGATGAGGAGACGATTCGCACCGCTGACTGGATTGTTGACATTGGACCAGGTGCCGGCGAGCATGGTGGCGAGATTGTGGTTTCGGGCGATTATCAAGCTCTAATTGATTCGAAGCGTTCAATTACTGGTGCTTATATTTCAGGGCGCAGTGAAATTTCTATTCCTAAAGCACGTCGCGAGATAAATCCTAAACGCTCACTGACCATCAAGGACGCAAAGGAAAACAATCTAAAAAATCTTGATGTCAATATTCCACTAGGAGCATTTGTCGCGGTTACTGGGGTTAGTGGTTCTGGTAAATCAACTTTGGTTAATGACATCCTGTACTCAGTACTAGCAAACAAGTTGAATGGAGCTCGGATTGTTCCAGGACGCCATAGAACTATTGCGGGAATTGATCATCTCGACAAGGTTGTGCATGTAGACCAGTCACCAATTGGAAGGACTCCGCGCTCTAACCCTGCTACCTATACGGGGGTTTTTGACAAAATTCGAGCTCTCTTTGCAGAGACTAGCGAGGCCAAGGTTCGGGGTTACCAACAAGGGCGTTTCTCATTCAATGTGAAGGGCGGTCGCTGCGAAAACTGTGCTGGCGATGGAACGATCACAATCGAGATGAACTTCCTGCCTGATGTTTATGTACCTTGCGAAGTTTGTCATGGCGCGAGATATAACCGTGAAACTCTAGAGGTTCACTACAAGGGCAAAACCATTGCAGAGGTTTTGGATATGCCGATTGAGAAAGCTACCGAGTTTTTTGAATCTATTCCGGCAATTCATCGATACTTGAAGACGCTTTGTGATGTCGGCTTGGGCTACGTTCGACTAGGTCAATCAGCACCGACTTTATCTGGAGGTGAGGCGCAGCGAGTTAAATTGGCTACCGAGTTACAACGTCGCTCTACCGGCCGAACAATATATGTTCTTGATGAGCCAACCACAGGCCTGCATTTTGAAGATGTCCGCAAACTGCTTATGGTTTTGCAACGCCTAGTAGATACTGGAAATACCGTTGTGGTAATTGAACACAACATGGATGTAATCAAATGCGCTGATTGGATTATCGACCTTGGGCCTGAAGGTGGTTCCGGTGGCGGCACTTTGGTTGCCGAGGGCACACCGGAGGCGGTAGCTAAGGTGAAAAATAGCTACACCGGAAAGTTTTTGGCTGAAGCGCTAAAGAGATAGTCATGGCAGATCCCGCCTCTTATCGTCCTAGCAATATTCCAGATGAACCGGGCGTCTATCGGTTTTTCAACGAAGCTAATCAAGTCATATATGTTGGAAAGGCGAGATCTCTAAAGAATCGCCTCAACTCATACTTCCAAAAAAATCTGGGAGAGAAAACTCAGCGCATGGTTAATGCTGCGAATCGTGTCGATTGGACCGTCGTGCGTACGGAGGTTGAAGCTCTGCAGTTGGAGTTCACTTGGATCAAGGAGTTTGACCCAGCCTTCAATGTGCAGTTTAAGGATGATAAGTCCTACCCATATTTAGCCATCACAATTGATGAAGAGTTTCCCAAAATCTTCATTACAAGGCGTTCGAAGCGAAAGGGCGTTGTCTACTTTGGGCCCTTTACTCATGCTTGGGCGCTGCGAGCCACCTTTGATGTGTTGCTTAAGCTTTTCCCGGTGCGCTCCTGCTCAAATACTAACTTTGAGAGAGCAAGGAAAGTGAACCGCCCTTGTTTGCTAGGCGATATTGGCAAATGTGCAGCACCGTGCGTCCAGCGAGTTTCAGTTGTGGAGCATAAGGAAATAGCTGATCGTTTGGTTGAGTTTATGTCAAATGGTTCAGCAGATATCACTGAAGAGTTGCGAAAAGAGATGCAGGCTGCGGCCGATGCAGAGGAGTTCGAAAAGGCAGGCAAGCTACGAGATCAGCTATCGGCGTTAGAGCGAGCATCGGAATCAACAGATGCGGCGATTTCTGATTCGATTAATTCAGATTTTGTGGCTCTTCATCAGGATATAACTCATGCAGCCGCATCAATATTTAGAGTGAGACAAGGACGAGTGATTAGCAGCAAATCATGGGTTATTGATTTGGGAAACATCCCAGAAGAAACTCAATTGTTGGATGTAACTTTGAATCAAATCTATAGCGAGTTTGAACCAGCCAAAGAGGTTCTGGTAAATCTAGATGTTGAAGGTGAAGGCCTATCTGAGTTTCTTTCAAACACTTTCTCTCATCGGATCGTTGTTAGAAGGCCAGAGCGGGGCGAAAAATCTGAACTACTCGATACGGTAAAGCGGAACGCTCACCACTCTCTAGTGCAATTTCTAAGCAAGCGCTCAAATGATGCGGCGGTAAGTGGCAGGGCATTGGAAGATTTAGCGAATGCTCTTGGGATGGATGAGTTGCCACTGCGGATTGAATGCTTTGATATTTCCAACATTCAGGGCACATCAGTTGTGGCCTCCATGGTGGTATTTGAAGATGGTCAATCAAAAAAGAGTGAGTACCGCAGGTTCGGCATCGATGATAACCAGAAATTCGATGATACCCGCGCGATGCATCATGTAATCACTAGAAGATTCAAGAGATACCTGGCGGAAAAGGATTTGGATTTAACTGAGATTGAGCTAAGTGGCGGCGAGCGACCTAAGTTTGCCTATCCGCCTCAACTGGTAATTGTCGATGGCGGCAGAGGACAAGTGAATGCAGCTGCCCGAGCCTTCGCAGAGTTGGGAATTACAGATATAACTTTGGTGGGATTAGCCAAAAGATTGGAAGAGATCTGGTTCCCAGACCAAAGTTATCCCGTTGTTTTGCCACGACACAGTGAAGCGCTCTATTTGGTGCAAAGAGTTAGGGATGAGGCTCATAGGTTTGCCATCACTTTTCATCGTTCAAAGCGATCGCGACTTATGGTGGAGTCCTTACTGGATGAAATACCTGCGCTAGGTGAAGTAAGACGTCAAGCATTGCTAGATCATTTTGGATCTGTCGCAGCCTTAAAGAAAGCTACGCTCGAGGAAATCTCTCAACTTCCTGGAATTGGAGTTAAAACCGCTGAGTCAATTGTGAAGGCTCTGAATGCAGTTGATTCACAAACCCATGTAGATACCGCTACTGGAGAGATACTTGACAGGTAGTAGATGATGTAGCCATGAACCGTGAGATTGTAATCGTCACTGGCATGAGCGGTGCGGGTCGTTCGACAGTGGCTCACTCTATGGAGGATCACGGCTGGTATGTAATCGATAACCTTCCGCCCTCGCTCTTGTACTCTGTTTTTGACACAACTGAACGTACCGCCGACAAGGTGGCGGTTGTTATCGATGTTCGAGGACGACAGTTATTTGATGATTTAAACCGCTCACTTGCTGAGCTGGCAGAGCGGGGAATCGCAAGAAAGATCATCTTTGTTGATGCTTCAGATGAGGTTTTGGTTCAGCGCTTTGAGTCGTCTCGACGACCTCATCCACTGCAGGGGAATGATCGAATCGTGGATGGCATTGAGCGGGAGAGAGAGAAATTGCGTGAACTGCGCTCCGGTGCAGATTTGGTAGTAGACACCTCTCAACTAAATGTGCATCAACTAGAGAAAAAGATTTCGGAGCTCTTTTCCACCGAGGCGAGCGCTTCGCTGAAGGTAAATGTTCTTTCCTTTGGTTACAAGTACGGCCTCCCAGTGGATGCTGATTTAGTTATGGATTGCCGTTTTATTCCTAATCCGCACTGGGATCCGGTTTTAAGGCCGAAAAATGGTTTAGATGATGAGGTTAGCAAAGCTGTACTTACCGCTGAAACAGTTGGAGAGTTTTTAGATCGGTATGTAGCTTTGTTTCAAAGCATCAGTCGCGGATATTTGCGTGAAGGCAAGAGATACATCACTTTGGCTATTGGCTGTACTGGTGGAAAGCATCGCAGCGTAGCTGTCGCAGAGGAGTTGGCAAAGAGAATCAATGGCTCTGTGGTTGATAGCGAACACTCTGTCTCTGCACATGCAATACATCGAGATTTGGGCCGCGAACGCTGATGCAAGAAAGCCTCATGCAAACCAAAGTTGTCGCACTAGGTGGCGGTCACGGTTTAGCAGCAACATTATCTGCGTTAAGAAAGTTAACCTCAGAGATAACTGCAATTGTGACTGTGGCTGACAATGGTGGTTCAAGTGGCCGATTAAGAGAGGAGTTCAACTCCTTACCTCCCGGAGATTTGCGCATGGCGCTAGCTGCGCTTTGTGGAGATGATGAGTGGGGTCGAAATTGGGCGCAGATAATGCAATATCGGTTTACCTCCGAAGGAGCTTTGGATGGACATGCCCTAGGGAATCTTTTGTTAACCGCTTTGTGGGATCGCGATGGCGATCCGATTCAGGGTCTAGATCGAGTTGGTGAACTACTCAAGGTTGTTGGTCGTGTATTGCCAATGGCGATAGAACCTCTAGATATCGAAGGCGTATTTAGAAATTGGGAAGGTCAGCATGTTGTACGTGGTCAAACTGAAGTGGCTATTAGCAAAGGAGCTTTAGAAGAGCTGAGACTGATTCCTGACAATCCCACAGCGACTCAGGAGGGATTGAAGGCAATATCTGAAGCGGATTTCATCACAATCGGTCCGGGCTCATGGTTTTCCAGTGTTTTGCCACATGTTTTGGTAAAGCAACAATTGTCGGCACTTATGGAATCCAAGGCGAAGAAGATATTGATTTTGAATCTTGATGCATCGAATTTTCATTCTGGAGATGAATTTGCCGGAAACTCACCAGCTGAACATCTTCGAGTACTACAAAGATTTGCCCCTGGTCTTAAGTGCAATTTTGCCCTTATTGACAAATCAATCGCTGAACAAAACGGGGCATTGAATGAGTTGGAGGAGTTGGTTGCAGATATGGGTGGCAGGGTGATTGTGGCCGATCTCGCATCGCATCCAGGGAGCAAACATCATGATCCGGCAAAATTATTTTCCGCTTTCAGCCACATTTTCGCTGCTGAGATGCTTAGATAACGCTCATGGCAATGACCGCTTCGGTAAAAGATGAGTTAAGTCGACTCTCTATCTCAAAGCCCTGCTGTCGCAAGGCAGAGGTTTCTGCCATTTTGCGCTTTGCCGGCGGGCTGCACATTTCAGCGGGCAAAATTATGGTTGAAATCGAATTGGATACCGCTCAAGCTGCGCGAAGAATTAGAAAAGATATTGCCGATATCTATGGCCATGAATCTGATTTAGCGGTAATCAGCGCAGGTGGATTGCGCAAAGGAAGTCGCTACCTGGTTCGAGTTATTAAGGATGGCGATGCCTTGGCTCGACAAACTGGCCTAGTAGATTCACATGGTCGTCCGGTACGTGGCTTACCGCCACAGGTTGTTTCAGCTGGCATCTGTGATGCAGAGGCGGCTTGGCGTGGAGCGTTTTTAGCTCATGGCTCACTTACTGAACCTGGAAGATCCTCTGCACTAGAGATTACCTGTCCTGGTCCGGAAGCAGCACTTGCATTAGTTGGCGCGGCTCGTCGTCTAAACATCACCGCAAAAGCAAGAGAGGTTCGCGGCGTTGATCGTGTTGTTATCCGTGATGGTGATGCAATTGGAGTTTTACTAACCAGACTTGGTGCGCATGAAAGCGTCATGGCCTGGGAAGAGAGAAGAATGCGGCGTGAGGTACGTGCCACAGCTAATCGCTTAGCAAATTTCGATGATGCAAACCTGCGCCGATCGGCAAGAGCAGCGGTTGCCGCATCTGCGCGCGTGCAACGTGCCATGGAGATTTTGGGTGATGAGATTCCCGATCATCTACGTGAAGCGGGCCAACTACGCATAACCCATGGTCAGGCCAGCCTCGAGGAGTTGGGTTCTCTTTCGACACCTCCAATGACCAAAGATGCGATTGCCGGACGAATTAGAAGATTATTGGCGATGGCAGATAAGCGTGCTGCCGAGCTGGGGATTCCAGATACCGAGGCGGGGCTCTCGCCTGACCTATTAAATTAACTCGGCTGATAGGCTTTACCTTGAGTCCACAAGGTCGTGGCAAACAATAAATTTCGATTGATGCCTTTTGATGTGCATCTCATGGAGTGTGAATACTGTGGTTAAAGTAGGAATCAATGGTTTTGGACGTATCGGTCGCAACTTCTTCCGCGCCGCTTTGGCATCAAATGCCGATGTCGAAATTGTTGCGGTGAATGACCTCACAGACATCGCTACTTTGGCGCATCTCCTAAAGTATGACTCAATACTGGGTCGACTAAATCATCCAGTTTCACATGACGACACCTCAATCACCGTTGGTGGAAAGAAATTCAAGGTTTTCGCAGAGAAGGATCCAGCAGCCTTACAGTGGGGATCGGTCGGAGCTGACATTGTTATTGAATCAACCGGTCGTTTCACCAAAGCATCTGATGCAGCAAAGCATATGGTTGGCGGTGCGAAGAAAGTTGTGATCTCAGCACCAGCCACTGATGAAGATGTAACTTTGGTTTTGGGTGTCAATGATTCCGCTTATGATCCAGCAAAACACAACATAATTTCAAATGCATCCTGCACAACCAACTGCCTCGCTCCAATGGCCAAGGTTTTGCATGAAAATTTTGGCATTGTGCG
>JACCDU010368163.1_pt1 | contig 25769 bp, 30 predicted proteins | sample 7446081 | NCBI WGS metagenome assembly JACCDU01 (sample SAMN15323447, study PRJNA562643) | freshwater metagenome | isolation source: river surface water | place: USA:Blue River Watershed | collected 2017-08-17
AAGCATGGCGAACAACGTCCCCAACATAGTGCCAATGGACAGCGCATCGACAAAATGCTTGATGCCGTCCGGGATGTGTTCCCAAAGGTCGTGGTCGCTCATAGGGCCTCTACTTGGAACCATAATGTCAGACTAGCCGCCATTATGCGAATAATCAAGCGCAACAATGTTACGCGGGTGGATTAAACGATTGTTCACGTCACAATATACCGCCATCTAGGCCAAACCTAAAGGCTTCCATCGTCCACGTTGCCGACGTAAGCACAGACAACGACGCCGCATCGCGAATTTCCAGAAAGATAATTGCAAATTCGCCGTTGTAATCGTTAGTTGTGTCGGTGATCGACCAGTCACGGGTTGTGGAAAGCGAAAGCCACGTCGATGTCGTGCCGCTAACCGCGCCGGTTGTAACCGTGCAACGCACCTCAAAAGACGCGGGAACGCCAGTCACCAGCCAGATATTATTGTTGGTGAAAAAGCCATTATCGCCGGTATACACAACGCCATCAGCGGCAACGCGCACGGTCGCAGTGCGAGGCAATGAGCCGTAAGAAGTTACCGAGCCGTCAATGAGGCTGGCAACGTTTCCGCCACCAGCCCCGCCCCCCGAACGTGTCAGCTTACGAGCAAGCATTAGGTTGAAGCCCCCTGATACGCGCCATAAACCTGTGAGCCGACTTTCCAGAGGGTAATCCACGAAAGCCCGCTTGTTGCGAGAGTTGGGGCAGAGCCGCCAAGCCATTTTACGCCAGACGGACCAAAGGTGGCGTCAGTCCAAGTAATACTATATGCAGTGCCGTCGTCAACCGACAGGGTGATGGCCTGCCCGCTCTGAAAGTTAGTTCCCTTGGGCGTGCGGTTTGCGCCAAGGGTGACGTGCTGGAACGATCCATTAGCCGGATCGATCTCAAACGCAGCACCATCCGAGATGGTGTAAACGTCCTCAATTGGGGTTCCGGTCAGAGTGGGCGTAGTAATCGCCGGGGCGGTCAGCGTTTTGTTAGTCAGGGTCTGCGTCGCGGTGCTGGTCGTCACCTCGTGCGTTACGCTGTTAATCCGAACGTAAAGCCCGCCCGTGGTTGACCACAGATCGCCGTTGTCCGGGCTGCTAGGGGGCGTGCCGTGCGGCAGGCCGAAACCTGCCGCCGTAAGCGCCGTCGAAGCCGTAACCAGCTTGCCGGTCATGGTGTCGCCGGTCTTTGACACGTACCCAGCGCCAGCCGTGCTATCAAGGATACCCGACGCGGTGATGTTGTTAAACACAACCTGGCCGTCGTTTTGCAGCACAGTCATGGAGCAATCACTGCCCGAAATATAGATTCGCGACGGTGCGCCTTGATAGGCAGGATAACCCGCAACAGTGCGGATCGGCTGCACCCAAGGGATAGTCAGCGCGCTATCGCGATATGCGGTGATCGGGTTAGTCCGCGCGTCAAATCCCGTGACGCCAAGGTAGATCGAGCCGTTGTCCAGCGGATCGCCGGACTTATCGGTGAACGTGGTGACTGGCTGAAAAATAGCGGTCACTGGCGGGCCTCCAACTGGATAGTTTGCGGTTCCGGGGCTGCGTTAGCGCCGGTTTGCGAGAATGCGGATTTGATCCAAGCCGCGCGCGACTTGAAGTCTTTCGGAATTGGCAGGCCCTTGGCGTATTCAATGAACGACTTGGAGCCAGCAAGCTTGTTTGCTGCGCTGTCCGTAGCCTCGCCGAGCGCTGCCTTTTCCATCAGCCGCCGGAATTCGTCACTGGCAAGCAGGCGGTGCAACTTGTCAGAACGAGCCGTCCCGCCCGCGCGCTCAATGATTTCATTGATAACGCTACCAGCCGCAGCGCCGGTAACATCGCCAGCACTAGCGCCAACGGTTACAGACGTAAGACGGGTTGCAGGCCCCTTGATAACTTTCTTGAGCAACGCGTCGGCATTCAACTGGCCGATAAGCGCTTGGTTGGCCTTGCCGGTCTTGAGAACCTTGTTCTCAGCTTCAACCATGCGCCGCGAAATGGCGTAAAGGTCGATTAGCGTTTGATCGCCCTTAGGACCGATTGCCTTGGCAACCTGCTTGTAGATGGTTGGGTTTTCGCGCAGCCCGCGATAGGTTTTGGCGAAGTTGTTGAAGCTGAAACCGCCCATGCCGCCACGTCCCATGCTTTCGGCAAGAATGCCGGACATGAGAACCTTGCCGTGCATATCCTTGGGGATATTCGCCAGCGCCTTGTTAAGCGCTGCGGTATCGCCTTTAGCCCCGGTCGTCACAACACGCCGGATCAGCGGGGCCAGGCCTTTATCCAGATCACGGCCAAACAGGTTAACCAATTCCTGCCGCTTTTCATACATATCGCGGAACAGCGAATTTGCCGCGCGCTGCTTGTCTGCGATTTCCTTTCCGCCGACGCGCTCGATATGCTGGATTTGATCCTCTGCCAGCGCGCCATAGTATTTGCGCAAGTTGCGCTCGGCGGTGTCAACCCAAGGGCCGCGCCCCTTGTTAAGCGCCTCCCCGATTTGATCGCGGATAAGGTTCAGTCGCGCGTAGGTCGGTGCCTTGGCGGTTTCACCCTCGCCAAGCATGGCAAGCAACTTGCGCTCTTCACCAGACATTGCTTGCTTAGCTTCATCAATGCCGCCAAGGTCGTTAATCACGCTGGCAAGGCTGCGCTGCAAGTTGGTAGCTTCAACGCGCCCACGCGGGTCAAGCGCCGCGTCAACTTCCTTGCGCAGCGCACTGGCCTGCGTCTCAAGGCCGGTCATGGTGGCGTTGATCTTCTGGCTTACAGCCTCGGAAACTTCAGCCAACCCCTTTTGCGCGCCAAGTTCGGCCAGTGCCTCTTCGGAGCGCTCGATAGCGTCCCGGCTGGCCTTGATCCATGCAGTTTCCGCCTCACTGCCAACCTGCGAACGCGCAAGGCCGGTCAGAGAAAGCAACTGCGCATTGTCAGACAAAACGTCAGGCGGCAGTGAAACGCCCAAGCGATCAGCGGCCTCCTGCGCAGCCGGATTGATCTTGGCCATTGCAGCGAGATCGCGCTTAGCCTTGCGGGAACCTGGAGTATTGCCAGTCGCCTTGCGCGCAAGGTCAACGATAGCTTCCATTTCGCCAGCAGCAACAGGCGCAGCGGCAACCGGGCCAGCATCCGGCGCGGCGGCGGCTGCGGGCGGAACTTCCGGTGCAGCGCCTTCCGGTGCGGCACGGCCCATAAACCGCCCAGCAAGCGCACCACCAGCGCCGCCAGTGGTCGCGCCGATAGCAGCGCCGGTTACGCGGTCGCTAATGCTTGCCCCAGGCGCGGCCTCGCCAGCGCCATACAGCCCGCCATAAGCAGCGCCGCGCGCTGCCTCGCCCGCCACAGTGCCAGCCTTACCCAGCGGCAAACGGGCAAGCGGTGAAACAGCGCCGCCCACCAGTTCGCTAAGGAAAGTCGTTACAGAGGCCTGCTCCTGCGCATACTCGCCAGCAGCCTGCAATTTCGCGGCAGCATCAGGCGAAATTAGACCAATCGCTTCCTCTGCAAGATTGCCGGTATATCCCTTAAGCAAGCCCGCGCCGATAGCAGCCGCCGCGCCCGGTGCGCCCTCTTCCCGCTTGCCGGATCGGGCAGGGGTGAACGACAAGCGCCGGTCAGGATCGGTGGCCAGCGTATCAAGCGCCTGTTGCGACAGCGGGGAGCCGGTTACTTCAACGCTGATGGCGTTCAACTGGTCAACCGTCTGACCGCCCTGCCATGCTTCCGAAAGGCGGCGGGCGAGTGCAATATCGGTGTCAGTCGAGTATTCCGCGCCCTCTGCAACGCGAAGGCCTGTGCCGGTCGTGTCAGCGGCATCTGGCTTTTGCGTTGCCATGAAAGGCGCAATGGCGCTTTCAACTTCCGCCCACTTGGGGCCAGCATTAATCTTGGCCGCTTCAATCAATCGCATCATGCGCTGGTTTTTTGCGGCCACTTCCTGCGGGCTATCTCCGTATTGCGGGAAATAAGAAAGCGTCTGGCCCTCAAGCTGCTCTTTGTTATACGCAGCGCCAGTGCCAAGGGTTAGCAGTGCGTCCAGAATGTCGCGCTGTGCATCAGTCACAATGCGGCGATCTGCGCCAGAGATTGCGCGCGTGATAAGGCCATCACCGAATACGGTGCGGGCAACGGTTTCGCCAAGCCCCGCCTCTTGAGCGCCGGGGTCTTTGGCAACGACATTTTGAATGTCAGCAAAATTGCCCTTAATCCGGGTCAGCAACACAGACGCCTTCGCCTGTGCCTCGGTAGGCTTACCACCAGTCCCCTCAAATTCCGCCTGCGCACGGGCCTCACCCTGGGCCGCACGTGCCGCAGCCTGTTCCTGCAATTCAAGGCCACGCTGCGCCCGCGCTTCTTGCGCCTGTTCTTCCGGCGTAGGGCCAGCGGGCGGAATGTAAATATCCTGCCCACGCGTCGGCGGCGCTTCCGAAACTACCGGATCGTTATCCCAAGGGTTGGCTTGCGCCATATTAGCGGCCTCCAATTACAAAATGCCAGTGCGGGCCGGTTGCATGGCCAGACGGGTTTTTTACTTCGTCCCGGCTATCAGGATGCACACTAAACCCTTGCGCGCGAAGCTTCGCCGCCACTTGCTCAAACGTCATGCCGGGGATCGGCGCAATATCAACCGCCGCGCCGGTCGTGTGGAAACTGCGCGGGTTAGCCTTAGTCAAGGGATCGTTAGGGCCGCGCTTGCCGCTTGTCACGCGAGCATTCGGAATAACGCTTTTTAGCACAGCCGCAGCGTTAGGAACCGGCACGAAAGCCACCCGGCGCACTAGACGCCGGACCTCCTTTTGCACCGGGCTTCACACGCACAACGCCGTTAGGATCCGTATAGGATGCACCGGGCGGCACTGCATCATAAGACTGCTTGTCGGTAACGCGCGGCAGGCTGCCACGCTGCGCACCGGCAGGAATATCGCCAAGAATTTGGCGAAGCTTGTCGGGCGAACCTGAAAAGAACCCGCCGCCCGGAAGCGTGACAGTCACCTTTTCGCGTTCCTGCCGCATGGCGGTTTGGAACTCCGGCGTTCCCGGCTTAAGCCCCTCTGCTATCAGGTTCTTGACAGCGGCGGTGTCAATCGGCCCCAATTCCGCGCCAGACACATTCTTGAACCGATCCCCATCCACAACAGCCAGCACGCTACCAATGGTCGCCTTGCCTGCCGTCGGGTTGGCCTTCACATAGCCAGCCATGTCGCGCAATTGCTGTGCTACCTCTGTATCTCCGCCATTTTCTGCAGCCGTCGCATAACTTTCCAGCTTCGAGATCGCACGGCTGGCGTCAATCTGGCCATCGGCCCCCGGCTGCAACAGCGCATAAGCTTCGCCGCCCGCGTTGAAAAAGGTGTTTTTCTTCACCTTGTCCATTGCGGTCCATTGTTCGGTCAGCCCCTTCACTTCATCGGGAAACATCTGCATAACGCGCTGGTAGTCGGTAAACGTCACACCGGGGCGCATAAGCGAAGACATGGCTTCTGCCTTGCGCTGGGCGGCTTCACGCTGGGCAATGGCCTGTTCTTCCGCTTGGCGCTGTGCGCGAAGCTGGCTGCCAAGCTGGAACCCCTGCAAAACGCTTTGCAGGGGATTTACGATTGCTGCGCTGTAGTCGATCGGCCCCATTAAAACAGCCCCGGAATTTTGCTCAGACCGCCAGCGGCCAACCCCATGCCGCCGATTTGGCCAAGCCCGCCGAATACGTTGCCCCACGCCTGCCCTTGAGCCAGCGCCCCACCAGCCCGCGCAGCGCCTGCCTGATTAAGCAGGCTGCCGATGTTGCTTGCCACATTAAGCCCGCTAGTGCCGACGCCCGCCGCGCTCTGCTGGCCCAGCGAAGTCATGCCGCCGAGCTTAGCATATTGGTTTTCAAGGAACTGATTAAGCATTGCGGGGCGGAACTGTGCAAGCGCCCCCTGCGTGTTTCCGCCCCGCAACCCCCCGGTCGCGGATGCCTGCTGAAGAATAGCTTCTTCGCCTTGCCGCGCCAGAGCCTGAAAGATCGGTGACTGTTCCTGCTGAGCAACGAACGCCTGCTGGGCCTCCGGGCCGCTCAAGCCTAGCGCCGCCATCTGCGCCTGAAGGGCGGGGCCACCGGCAGCAACGTAAGGCTCAAGCAGCCGCCGCATTTCCTCGCGAGCCGCGCGCTGTTCTGCGGCCCCCATTTCCGCAGCCTGCACCTGCGCATTCGACGCATTCTTTGCCGACTTAGAGCCGACCACCGCGCTACCAATGCTGCTAACACCCGCGATAATCCCGCTAATAGGATCAGGCATCGCCAAATTCCCTCATGTAATCTTCCAGCGTTTCGCCGTAAAGTCGGGCGACATTGCCCGCGATTTCCATCGCCGTCTCGATGCCGTGGACGATCTGCACGCAGGCCAACACAAGGTCATAAAACCCAGCCCGCCAGACATAGCTAACCGCACTGGCCTCGCCCGCGCGCTCCAGCTCGTCCGATGCCTTCCACTTTAGAATGCACAGCGCAACGAGCGGCAAGAGAATGTGGCGGTTAGCCAAATAGAACTTGTTTTCCGGCAGCATCACCAGTGCGTCACACAGCGCCCGGTCAAGGCTATCGCGCGAAGGGAAGTCCCCGTCGGCCATATCGTCAAAGACCTGCGCGACGTTCCACAGCCCCATGAGCCAGTCATGAGCATCATCAGGAAGCCCGAATGCCTCCTTAAGATTGCGTGATAACCAGAACTCAGCCGCGACCATGTCCGCTCCAACAAAGGAGGGCCACCGGCTGCCCGCTAACTCGGTAGCGCGACTATAGCCTAAAGGTCCGCTCTATGCAAGAGCTGTGCCAATTAGGAAATGACGCGGCCCGATGCGCGGATATTGATCGACGAGGCTGCGCTGGCAATAGTTGAAATGAACCCGCCACTGACTAGGACGTGGCCAGCCAATTCCGGGAACGTGTAGCATTCCCCAGGCTGCAACGTCTTTTGCTTGACGATCAGGTTCTGGTTGCCAGCCGTATCGGCAAACGTCACCAGATTAACCGACAGCGTGGCAGCGGAACCGGAAAAGTTGGTGGCCGTAAACTTGTCTACAATTGTGGTCAAGTTCGTGCTGATGTACTGGGTCGTCTGGGTACTCTCGGCGGTCTTGGCCGGAATCAGGACGGTGACGTTAACAGCCATTATATTGACCCTTCTGCATTAATATTGTTTGTGACAGTCAAGATGACTGAAGGGATCGCCGGGTGAAGCGCGGTCGCAGCCGCCGAATTAAGAAACACGCCAACGTCATCTACCGCCCACATTAATTCAAAATAATCACCAGCGTTCATTTGCAGTAAAAAGTTCCATGCGGCAATGGTCGCATAGTTATTGCCTTTAGTGCGAATCTGGCTTGCGCTGTTTGGGACATCAACATTGTTTTTGCGCAGCCAAATCCAGGCCAGATGGTCAGTCGAAACGGCCGTGTCGATCTGCGCAGAGAACTGAATATTATAGATGTTTGGCGTGTCAACGTAGATGCGCGACGTTGGCGAGCCGACTGTGACGCCGTGGCTGAGTTCCGTTGTATTGAACGTCATGCCGTAAGCAGTGTTCGCCAGTGCGGCGATCTGATCCGTCGTGTCGCAGAATGAGCCATACCGATGGCGCGGCAGCTGCGGAGTATATGACGGCGGGGCCAGCTCCAACCCCTCAATGCGGTCGTCAAGCAGCACCGCCTCACCCAGCGCTTGCGTGGCTTGCGCCCCAGCCGAACCGGCCTCAATGATTGCGCTGTCAACCTCCCCACTCTGGAAGTATTCCTGATTGACCGAGAACAGCTTTTCGAACTGCTTGATCGCTTCAGGATCGTTACCGACAATCTTTGCGATCTGCTGGCGGGAAAGGCGGAACGAATTTACCATGCCAGCGGCTCTAGTTTGGCCTCAAGCCTTGCGACTGCAATATGAGCATCGCTAGTGCCTTGGAACCGCTGCACTCGCCAATTCTGCATCGCGCCCTGTTGCAGCCACACCAACCGCTTGGCCCGCAGCCCCTGCGTTCCCGCGCTAATCGTGCGGTCCTGCGACCACGTAACGCCATCCAGCGAATAGGACGACTGGATAACCGGAGACACGCCCAGCGGAACCGAGCCGGTTAGCCCAACCAGTTCCAGCTCATGCACGATCGCGCCGCGCCCCTCGTTGTAAACAATCTGCGTGCCGAACTCCCATTCGACCTTTGCGCCGTAGTGCGTGGAAACGCTGCGGTCCAAATAGCCGATTGCGTTGCTGGTCGGATCTCCAGCCAACCACTTGTCATAAGCCCGCACAAAGAACTTGGCGCGGTATTGGCCGTTGCTATTCAGCACAAACCAAACCGGGTTCTGCAATTCCTGCGAAGCGCCAGCATCATAAACCAGCGTCTGATCAGGAAGGTGGATATACAGGAACTGATGCGAACCCTCGTTGCGCGCCTCAAGCACAACGTTAGACAGCTCGTCCTCGGTGTAGTTCGCCAGCGTTAGGTCGATCTCGTGCGTGGACAGCTTTTGCGTTGTTCCGTTTGCGCCGACATAGATTGAAATTTGCTCATTCATGCCGCCGCCAAGGAAGGCAATGGCGTCAAGAAACAGACAGCAGGCATAAGTTCCGACGCAGCCCTTTTCGATCTGCGCGCCTTCAATCCGCTGGAACGGGAACTGATCGCCGCCAACGTTGTCAAAGAATTCGATGGTATGCCGGTTTAGCGCGACAGCCTCATTGCGCAGCTTAAACACCGCCTTGATCGGATCGGGATCGGCTTCGCTGGAGCCATACTTGAGCGGGTTCACCGAAGTCGGATCAGTCAGGTCGGTCACAATCAGGAACGTGCCGTCCGTGGTCATGTAATACCCGTCAATCCAGATAACGTCGAATACGTCACCGAGATCAGGGTCGGTGACTTGCGTTAGCGTGGTTCCGTCGTAGTAGTACAGATTGCCCGCAGAGGCTATCACAAGGCGGTCGAAGCCATAGTCCAGCGTTACCGGCAGGGTATCCGTAGCAACATCACCCAGCACCGTTACAGCGCCGTTGTTAGCCACGGAAACTAGCTCGCTGCCCATGACGGCATAAACCGTGCCGTTCCACAGGATAGAGCCTCGGATTGTCCCCGGCCCCGTGCCAAACGCGACAATACCATCCGCAGGGCGCAGGTAGCCCTGATTGATCCCCGTGTCCTTTGGCGTAGGAACAAGGTTCACCGGATAGCTGGTGCGAAAGTCCGGGATCAGGTTGGAAAAGATTCCAGACAACACGGGGATTTGCATTAGTATGCTCCGGTGCGCGAATTAACCCAGAGTTCCGCCCTAGCAAGTTCAAGCGGGCTTAGGATGCGATTGATAATGATAAGGGCGGTAAGGTAGCCGCTGAATGGAAGCAGCGTTCCGTCGCGCCGCCCGATATACAGCACCTTGTTGCCCAAGTTTCCGGTCCCCAGCGAAACGGCAGACGATTGAACCTGTGAGCCGTTAATCCGCATGGTGTTGGTCGGCGCTGAAATGTCCATCTGGCCGGTCACAACATACCTATTGCCAGCGGCATAGGGGGTTGCGGTCAGGGCGACCGATACCGTGCCAGCGGCGGTCCACACGATGTTAGGCAGCGCCGCAGCCGGGGCAAGCATGTTAAAGCCCTGAGCAAAGCCGACGCTAGGCCCAAATTCAAGCAGTGCCCCAATTGCCGCGTCGCTTGCCTTCTGCATCCCCGCAATAACGGTGACGGCATCCGATGCGCTCATATCAATGGACGCCGTGACCATGCTGTCATCGACGCCATCAAACAGCGCCGCTGGACGCCCGCCCACCGTGCTCCAGATCGGACGCGAAAGCCCGCTTGCAGTTGCGTTATTGCCCCGGCCAGAGAGGTCCGCAATGCGCCCAATCGGATCGCCGCTCGCCGTTACCGCAACGGTCCCGCCGCTATCCTGCGACAGCGAACTGCGCGCGGTTAGGTCGAACGCCAACCCCTGCTCCGCCCCAGTGAAAAGCGCCGATGGCTCAAAGCTGGGGGCCAGCGTGCCGATGTTGGGATGGATCGCAAGGTCAAGCATTAGCCGCCCTCACCGAGGGTCAGGAACGTGGTGCCATCGGCGGCGGTCGCAATCGTGCGGATCACCTTTGCGCCATTCGGCAGGCCGACGCGAATCTGCTGGCCGGGAAGCACGGGCAGGCCCGTCGAAGTGGTCGGCGCATTGCCAGAGCCGCTAATAATGCCGTCCGGGTAGTACGTCAGCAGCAGGTGCACACGAGCGGTCAGGCTGGTGTTGGTAATCAGCACCGACCGCGCATTGAACGGGATCTCAACCGCAGCCGTGGCAGTGGCTGCGTTCGTGACAGCAATCGTGCTGTTCCACGCAGGGGTGTAAACTTGCATTAGCTGATCCTTTCTAAATCCGGCCTAACATACGCGGCAAATACGTGGCTGCCTAGCAAGTTAAGCGATATTTCACGCGAACGCCGCCAAATCCAGCGTAAGCGTCTGTGCGTTGCTATTGTAAATCGTCACTGATGTTGTTCCGATTGACGAAATCCAGATGCCATCAGGCAGTGCCCCGCTAGGTGCGCGTGGCGCCCAATGAACAGTAGGATTAACTTCAAACGGATGATTGAATGTCCATGTGGCGCTTGCGCTTGAACCGATTGCCAATGAAGTTGTTTGCAACTTGTTATTGATCCGCTGCTTACCGGCAGAGTTAGAAATGAGCAAAATAACTTCATCGGACGCCGGAATAGTGCCCGTATACGTTGCCGTAGTCGTGTTGTATGCCTTGACGCGAACTTGATTGTTTCCACCAGTGTTGTTTGCGTTCCATGCAATGTTCGTGCTCTCCTGCGTTGAGCAGAAAATATCGATCAAGTTAAAAGCCACAAAATCGCCAACAGCAGAGCCAATTTGCAGGCCGATGCAGGCGGGGCGACCCGCCCCCGGATCGGTCAGCTTGCCCATGATTGTGTTTAGTGTGCAGCCGGGTCCAGTCAGCAGGACGTTCAGGCCGTTCCATGCTGCGTAATAGCGGGTTGACGGATCAAAGTTGCACAGCGTCCCAGCCACAATGACGTTAGCCGTGTAACCCCCTTCAAAGTTGCAGCCGCCCACGAAATCATGGCCAGCCGTGCCAGACAGGATTTCAAGCGCCGCCTTCGCTCGCACCGAAGTGCTGCGCGTCCATGCGTGTGCAGCAACATGACGCCCGTTTGAGCGGTCGCCAAAGTAAAACCCGCTGTAGGTGTTTGCCGCGCTCTGGCTGGCATCGATGACAATGGTGTTCACATCCACGCTATCGTGCGGGCCGTTGTTCCACCAGCCATGTTTGCCCACCGTATCAATGCGGACGTTTGAGAAATGCCCTTCCATCGCCCATGTATCAATGCCGCCGAACGCCGCATCGACATATTCGGTGCGCATCCCATGTTCAGCGCAGTTCTTGATAAACACGTTTTCCATGATCGGGCGCGCGACAAACGCCGCTAGGCCGGAGCCAGCAGTGTTCCCCCCAGATCGGTTGCCGTCAAGCGTCAGGTTGCGCAGCGTGAAGCCAACAGCGAAATCAGTCGGTGTGGTGACGCCCCAGCAGGCATTGGAGTTTACGCCATAGAGTAGATCGGTGTTCGACCCGACAATTTGCTTGATGATCGTCGCATCACGCCCATCACCGACCCAATTTGAATTGGTGTAGAGAACAAGCTGGGATACCATATAAGTCCCGGCAGGAAAATAAAGCTCTGCACCAATTGACCTAGCATAAACATCTGCCGCCGCAATTGCCGCCGTGTCGTTTGCTACGCCGTTACCTACGGCTCCAAAGTCCTTGACCGAGACAACATCGCGCAACTTACTTTGCGCCGTGCGCGCCGTTGCGCCAGTTCCAGACTGAAGGAACCCAACAAGCGATGAACCGGACGATGCAGCCAGCGCGGCCAGCGAGGCCTTGCCGCTATCCAACGCATTCAGTTCCTGCTGGACAGTCGTGCCGTCAGACGTGCCAACAAGCCCAGCGCCAGTCTGCGCAGCCAGATCAGCAAGGCTGGCAAAGTCACCAGCAAGCGATTCCTTGACAGTCGTGAAGGAAGCCTTGCGCGCATCGCCTGCATTAGGCGAGTACAGCGGAAACTGATCGCCGTCGTTGATCTGATCCACAGCCGAAAGCTGGTTAATGGTGGGCATCAATCAAACTCCAATTCGCCATCTTCGCCGGTAAGCAGCGGCTCCTCCGGTTCAGGGAAAAAGTTCTCGTAAGAGCGCCAGCCCTTATTGCCAGAACCCAGCGGCAGCGTGCCGGGGAACTGCATCTCACCGGGCATTGCGGCAAGGCTCATCAGGGTGTTGAGAGCCATCTTAGCCGTGCGCTTAGTGTCGGGGGATACGGTCTTGCCGAACATAGGGGCAATGCGCACCGCAAGATTGGTGATCGCCGCTTCCCATGCGCTATCAGGAATAGCGGTTTCGTCCGACAGCTCGCTGTTTTCCGGGCTGGACGGGATCGGGAACGACAGGCGCAGGCCCATCGCGTTCCACGCCGCAAACATGGCATCAAGACGCCGCTTGATCGCCTCAAGCTGCTCGGCCTGCATATCAAACGCAAAGTTAGCGTAACCGATTTCGGTCAGGGCTGCGTCGATAATGTCGCGGCGGGTGTAGCCCATTACTTCTTGCCTTTGCGCTTGGCTTTGGTGCGGCGGGCAACGTCAAGGGCAATCGCCACTGCCTGCTTTTGCGGCTTTCCAGATTTCATCTCAGCCTTGATGTTAGCCTTGATGCTTTTGGGGCTGTAACCCTTTTTAAGAGGCAATTGACCCTCCTAAGGTAGAAGGGGGAGAGCCGAAACCCTCCCCCAACTTAGTTACGACTGGCCGCCGATCAGCACGCCGTTCATCTGCGGGTTGGTGTTCACCACACCATACAGAATATCGAGCGTGTAGAGGGTCTTGAAGGTCGAGTTGTCGAACTTCTTGGCCATCACAACTTCAAGGCCCTGATCCGTGCTGCCGCGCATAACGTCCACGCCCGCATTGGTCGGAACGGCATAACGGCCCGGCAGCAGTTCGATGCTGTCCTTGTGCCAGAACGGGTTCAGGTTGGTCGCCGAGGTGTTCAGGAAGGTGATTGCAGCGGTTGCCGAGGTGGCGCGCACCGCAATATTCTTGTACTGAAGCTCAGCATCGGTCGGCGACGAGTTCGCGCCAATCATCGGCGGCGAGATCGTCATGGTGGTGCCGCTATCAACCGAGATCACGCGGAAGGTCTTGAGCTGGCCGGTGTCTTCCTTGGTGATCTGATGCACCGCGCCGATATTGGCAATGGTGAAGCAGTCACCAGCGGTCACACCGGTCGTGCTCGAAACAGTGACCTGCTGCGTGCGGTTGTCAACGTTGTTGCCGTTAGCGTCCACGTTGTCGGGAACGTAACGAACCTGAGCGCCGTTGGTGGCAATCGTGATCGAAGCAGCGTTAGCAGCCAAGCGGCGACCAGCGTCGATCTTGTAGGTCTCGAAGCCAGCCACAAGGCCAACATACGAGCGCTCATAAGCGCTGGTCGGCTTGCCGGTCATGGTCTGACGACCAGCAAGGTTGCCCGCGACGCCGTTGTAGTCACGCGTGGTCAGCGCCAGATAGCGGTCGCCTTCCGGCACACCCTGTTCCGACATGATGCTTTCAGCCAGAGCGATGTCGTCATAGCTGTCAATCGAGCCGGTCACGCGAGCAACCAGCGTGCCCTGAAGCGACACAACGTCACGCACCGAGGTGTTAACGTCCGAAGCCAGGCGCTGATAAGCCGACTGACCCAGACGGCCTTCCTGAAGCGCGTCACGCAGTTCCAGAGCGTCCATTTCCCAGGTCACGTTCTTGCGCTGGTTCAGGCGCGAGGGAACCGACAGCTGAGTGGCAGCCTGAGCCGTCACAGCCGAACCTACGGTGCGGGTCTGCGAGGTCAGGATGTACGGCATCGGACGCCAAATGGTGTCGTTAGCGCGTTCCATCAGCGTGTCAGGGGTGCCAAACTTGGCAACGTTACGCGAGATCACAAGAGCGTCGTTGAAGCCGGACAGAATGTCCTCAAACGCAACGCGTTCTTCCTTAGAAAAGTTGTTAGCCATCGCCTAAATCCTTATGTTGGCGAGTGTCAAAATGAGCCTAAGCCCGGTTCTCTACTCGCCCGATTAAAGGATGGGCGGCTTCCTTCATGGGGTTAGGCGAGGCCCCTAGTTACTGCCTTGCGTGATCTATACCTTATTCGCTTGGATTATGCAAGAGCCGTGCCAAACGCGCAGCAGGCACAAAAAAGGGGCCAAGCAAATTGATCGCCCGGCCCCTAGTTTTGCTACTTAGACCGCAACGCCCTTCTTGCGAAGCTCGGCCTTGTATCGGGCGACCTTGCTGTAGTCGCCAGTACGGTCGGCTTCAGCGCGGAGGCGATCAAGGTTGTTGTCAACCGGAGTAGCCCCGCCGACGTTTCCACCAGTGATCCGCTTTTCCGGTGCAGGTGCCGATCTCTTCACTTGCTTAATCTCCATTTCCATCCGCACAGCAGCCGCGATAAAGTCCACCGGGTCTTTCACAGCCGCCAGCGCCTTTGCTTTGGTTGGGTTCTTACCCAAAGCGTAAGCAAACAGTGCGGGCTGCTTTGCCAGCTTGACCAGCAAGCCCTGCTGCGTCGGATTGAACTCCTCCAACAGCACGGCCTCAGCCTCGTCAAAGTCCGGCACAGGAAGCTTGGCCTTAGCCTCGTTGTATTCGGCCACCCGCCGCTCGAACGCTTCCTGCTGACGCTGTTCCTCAGCGCGCTTGCCTTCCTGTTCCTTTTCGACCTCAAACGAGCGCTTGATCCAATCGCGATGCGCCGCCTTGAACGCCTCTGGATCGTAATCGTAGTCCTCAAGCGTCGGCTCTGGGCCAAGTTCAGGCTCGGCGGTGTTCGCCTTCTGCGCCTGTTCCAACTCCTTGATGCGCTTGGCCTGTTCGCGGGTGAGCTTTCGAAGCTCCTTCACCCATTCGGGTGCAGCCCCTTCCGGCTCAGCTTCCGGTTCATCCTCGCCAAACGATACAACAAGCGGGCCATCCTCTTCGGCAGCCTGCCCCTCGCCTTCTTGGGGTTCGGGCTGCTCGTCGGGAAGTTCCGCCTCGGCATTTACAATCTCGGTATCCTCAAGATCGGGGGCGTTAATCTCTTCGATATCCATTAGTCACCTTTTGTCTCGCCCCTAGATAGCGGGGGGCGGTGCCGCTCCGATTTCGCTCATGGTCTTAAGCGTGTCAGCCTGTTCACCCTCAGTGCGGGCGATGGTATATGCTACATCAGCTTGTGCCTTCTCGGCAAGTGCTGCTTCCTTAGCCGTAAGCGCGGCGATCAGCTCCGCCTGGGGGTCCGGCTGCTGCTGCTCAGCCGCCCGCTCCGCTGCTTCCAGATCGGCATCGCTGGGCTGCATTGCGCCAAGCTGGACCAGCTGTTTGCGGTAGAATTCGCGAACATCGCCAAGCCCTTCACCGTCCATGTTAAACAGCATCAGCGCGGTAAGAACCTTTGCGTCCGCCGGATCTTGGACAAACTGCATCATGCCAGCAATCTGGCGCACCATCGCATCGCGGCGGCTGGTAAACGACGGGCCAACGTCTGCGTAAACATCCAGTTCTGCGCGCGACAGGTCCAGCTTTTCAAGCTTGCCGCCCTTGCCGATTAGCGGTTTGCCAAGCTCAATGCCTTCGACGTCGCCCATCTCGCCGAGGCCCTTCATCTTGCGGCCTTCCTCGTGGTACAGTTCCTTAGCCATGGACAGCCAGACTTCGCCGCAGCGGCGCATCGCCTTGGCAAAGTTGCTCATGTAGATGAATGCCTGCATATCCGTGCGCTGCTGGATCATCTCCACGGCCTGCGCGCTGATATTGGAAACCATCTTGTCCGCTTGGCTGGTGTTGCCAAGGATTTCTGCCATGTCCTGCTCGGTCAACTGCAACAGCGCGGCCATTGCGGGCGCGATCTGCGGCGGCTGCGTCGTGCCGACCGGGCCGCCGGGAACCGGATTGCCCTCTGCGTCCGTGATCTGGTTAATCAGCAGATACGGATAATTCTTGATGTTGTCCTGTTGCCACATGATCTCGTGGCCTATGACCTGCTCGGGGTGCAGGATCGGCTTCTGAATGGGCGACAGCGCGCTAGTTTCAGCCAGCAACGAAAGCTGCATATTCTTGAGGCGCTGGGCGTCCTTGGCATAGCGGACAAACCCGGCCATGCGCTCGACGTTATTCACATACCACCGCTTGCCATAGACAGGGACCACCGGAATATGCTTGCCAGCGATATAACCGCAATCCTCAAGGATGCCGCCGCCGCTCATAATGTACTTATGAACGCGGCGAACCTTGATCTTCTTTTCACGCAGCTTGACCGCCCCCTGTTCGGCCAGCATCGCAATGCCAGCATCAACGGAGCCTTCGGCCTCGCCTTCCTCGCTCATGTCCTCAAGGTCATCGTCCGAATAAATAACCTCTAGGCCCTCGGCGTCGATGAAAACGTGGTGCGTTTCGGTCTTCTTTTCGACCTCGTAGTATTCCGCCACATAGGTCACGTCCGGCGTGTTCCAGTCAAACAGATCGGATGTGTTATCCTTTGGCCACGTTGCCGGGTCTTGATCGTACTCAGCCTTAAACGCTTCCGGCGTCATAGAGTGGATCACCCAACAACGCTTGGCATCGCTCTTGTCTTGGCGCTTGGCATCAATATCGAAATACACCGAGGTGTCAGCGTCATAGACCGGCAGAATACGGATGCGCTGGCGTTCGTCCTCGTCGTCATCTTCATTTTCGTATTCGCTGGACAGGCGGAACGCACCAAAGCCACCAGCGGCGGCTTCCTCAAATGCGTTATCGTATGCTTCCTCGGCGCAGCTATCAGCCTCGTCCGCACGGAACAGCGCATCGCACATATCAGCCAGCGGATCATCCTTGCCGCCGTCCTTGGGGCGGAAGTCCACGGTCACGCGGTTGTTGCGGTACTCGTTGTAAATGCGGATCAGGCCAAGCTGGCCCTTGTTCACCTCAAAGCGCGGCTTGTTGGCGAACTGTTCCCCGAGCGATCCTTCCCACTGCGCGCCAGGGATGGTCAGGAAGCGGCGATCCTCAAGGCACTGCCGCCGCTCATCCTGGCACGATGCCTGCACACGATTGAACTCGGCAAGCGCCGCGTCGTGAACCTTCTGCATTCGGGCGGCTTTAGTCGGTCGGGGCATTAGTTATTTGCTTTCATTGAATTGGAATTGAGCGTTTTATGCCGAACAATTCCATCTTCGCGCCAGACAATCCATTCCCCTGGGGCGCAAATGCGCTGGGCCTGCCCCTTGGAAACAACTGCTATTGCTTGCTGGAGGCCCATTAACCAATCCTCCAATTTGTTCCATCGTGATAAACGGGAACGGTATTGGCCCCGCCGCCCGCGACAATGCTGTTGAAGGTGGTTGCGTTGGCATCAGTGACCATTGTCCTGTCCCCCGCCGCACCTGAAGGTAATGTCCCAACCGTATAGGGGACCACTCTTTGCGGAACGCTTGCAACCGTGCGGAGTGTTGTAATTTTGAATTGCTGCGCAGTTGTTGGCCCGCCGGTTGCCCCGGCCTGAAGCTCAATATCCCCAAAGCCCGCAATGTGCGCGGCAACCCCTTGGCGGGTGACGCTGTGAATGTGGTTTCCGCTGCTGTCGTAACCATACCAGCCGTGACCATTCCCATCGGCACGGGTCTTGTTGCGGCCATCGCTCGGATAGGCCGTCATGTTAAGCGTGTCTCCGGTCTTGCAGATATTGCGAACAAACAGGCCCGAAACGCTTGGCAGTGTCGCCGCGTCATCCATTTCAAAATGCTCAATGATGACTTGCGCGTTAGAACCGCCTCCTACAGTCACGCCCTGCCCAACGGCAGCGTGATAAATGTAGATACGGGCGGGAACCTCAAACGGCGTCGAGGAGGACACAAGGAACACCCCAAACGCGCTGGCAATTGCGCCGTAAGTGGTGTTCACCAGCTTGCCGATAGTTATGTCGTCACAGTAACCAAGGACCAGCCCCTTGGCCCCGGTGCCGGAAATGCCGCACTGGATTGTGCCAATGTCGCTAACAGTGATGTCCTGCCCGCCTGCAACCTTGTAACCATCAAGCTTTACGCACTCGCCGTTGTGGCCGTAAGGTGCGTAGGCAAAGATGCGCCCGATGCGGTTGCCGCCCGACAGCACCGAATTAGCGCCTAGCGTGGTGCCAATGTCGTCCACCGTGGTCAACAGAACGCCACGTCCGCTGGCCTGCCAGTTGACCGCGACAATGGTGTCAATGGTGCAGCTTGAAAAAGATTTGGCCTCAAAACAAGCCCCAGCGCCGCCAGCGCCATCTGAGCGCGAGGCCCCGTCCAGCGTAACCGCGCCAACCCAGCGCAGGCCCTGGATCGGCCCCGCGACCTTGAACATGGTGCCGCCGTTAGCCCCAGCCCAAACAAATTGCGTTCCCGAACGGGCGGTTGCATACCAAGGATCGGAGGTGTCGATCAGGGCGTTGGCGTTGCTGCTCTCACCGCCCCAGATAATCGTTGAATTGTTAGCAAGCGTTGACCGCTGCGAGGTTGAGCCGTTGCCGACCTGGACCGTAGCAGTAATTTTGATCTTTGCCCCAGGCATGATGAGAATTTTGCCCGGAGATAGCCAGTCAAGCGCCGCCTGAACGGCGGTCGTGTCATCGGTCGAACCGTCTGCGACAATTCCGAAGTCGCCCCAAAAGCGGATTGTATCGGTCAACCGCTTGAGTTGCGAACCGACAGTGCCAGCGGAATAGCTGGTGTCGGCGCTAAAGCCAACCAATGAGGAGCCGGATGAAGCAGCAACAGCCGACTTATAGGCGTCAACATAAGTCTTGGTCGCTTTCTGCGACGCAACCCGCGCGTCACTGTTCGCGGCCAGCGTGCCATCGGTATCCAGCGTGGCCGAAACCTTAGCATTCAGTTCCTGCTGGACATTGGTTCCGCCATTGCAGCCAACCAGGGTTGCCCCGGTCTGCGCCGCGAGATCAGCGGTGCTCACAAAGTCAGTCGCGACGCTATCCTTCAGCGTCGCAAAAGCCACCTTGCGGGTATCGCCCTGCGCCTCGGAGAAAAACGGGAACTGATCGCCGTTTTCAACGATGTCCGCTTCGGAAAGCTGCTTGATGGTTGCCATTAGTTCCTCGACAAGTGCGGGCTTGCGAACAATAGCGGATAATCAGCCTTTATGCAAGAGCCGTGCCAATTACCATGCGTTCGCCACAGGGAGCGGCGTCACGGTAACAGGCTTGCGCTCTGGCGCGCGCCGCATTCCCTCGCAAGCATAACGCAGCGCGTCGATCACATGATTGTCCTTGTCGTCAAGGATCGGCATAACCTGAGCGGTAGCAGCGTCAATCTTATAGCTATACAGGCTAAGTTCGTCGATTGTATGGACACAGCGCGGATGCACCACAATATCATGCGACTTGAGCCATTCAACGCCCTCCTCGACAGACTTGGCACCCTTTACCGCTGCGACAATCTTGGGAAAGCCGTGACGCTTCATGTGGCTGATCGTTTCTGGGCGTGCACTGTCAGCCACAATAGGCCACTTCTCGGCCTCAGGAATGGACAGGAACAGGCTGGGCGTGTCCATGATCTCGCAGCCAACCCGGTACGCCTCATAATCCACGTAAAGCGTGCGCCCAATCACATGGCATCGCACAAGCACGGTAGGATCGCTTGCAAAGCCCCAGTCAGCGCCAAAGCGATGGATTGCGTCCGGCGGCGTGTCAAACTCCTCGATGCGCCAGTTCTTGAACACGCGGGCCTCGCTGTTGCTTTGGTACGCACCCAGCCAGATATGCTTGTACTTGTCAGGATCGCGGCCCCGGTCGTATTCCATTTCCGCCTTAAGGACGTCAGGGAAGAACGGATTGTCTCGGTAGTTGACTTCGATCACCAGCGCATCAGGCGGCGGGCTTGCGCCGCGCAGCAGTACGTCGATTGCGTCCGTTTCGTGGCGCGGGTTCCACGTAAACCACAGCTCTGACCCAGGCTTACGGATAGTCGGGCGCAGCAGGTCAAGCGAGAACTGGCTAAGGCTCTGCGCCTCTTCTACCCAAGCGATATCGAAGCCTTCCAGCGACTTGATTGAGTCGGCGGTGTGGTTTTGCATGCCTTGGAAAATGATCTGGCCGCCATACGGGGCCTTGATGCATGACTGCTGCACTTCAAACAAGTGACTAACACCCATGCTTTCGATCTTGTTCTCAAGCAGCTTCTTGACCGACTGCGCCAGCGATTTCTGGACTTCGCGGACGCAGACCGCATCGGTCTTTTGTGCGATACACCGCTCAATCAAGCGCTCTGCGAACTCATGCGACTTGCCAGAGCCGCGCCCGCCGTGCGCGCCTTTGTAGCGCGCAGGCTTGTTAAGCTGCAAAGCCCAGCGCGGGACTTTCCGTGTCAGAACACCATCAATCAGCATCTTTTGGATCAATCACCTCATGGACGATCTTTTGCACCTGGATTGCGCCGCTGTGTTCATGCTTTTGCACATCAAGCCCCAGCAGCTTGGCCTTACCCATCGTTGCTGAAACCGCCGCGCTAGGCTGCGCCACTTCCTTCGCCAGTGATCGCGCCTCTTCAAGTTCTGTAACTAGATCGGCGATAGTAATTTCGCAGCGCTGGGCCGCCTTTGCCTTTAGTTCGTCCACGCGGTCTCTAATCCTAACATCTCCGAACAGCCTTGCAGCCGCGCTATCATTAGGTTTGTATCCAGCCGCCTCATACGCAACAACTTGAGTTTCGCCTTTGGCAATGCCTTGGGCGAACCTTTCGTGCCGTGTATTTTCAAGGATTGGCATCACAGAACCTCGTTAAGCTCAAGCCACATACATAGCACCATAACGTATGCAAGGCCATAGCCGCCAAGCATAACGGATATGAGGGCGATCAGGGCATACAGGAGCCACATCACCCAAACTCCAGCGGTTCAACAGGGCGATCATACCCGCGCCAGATAGCACCGTAAATGCGCGGCATGGGAGCGCCGGGTTTTTTACGGACCCACTGCCAAGCGTGGTAAAGTGTGAACAGGTAGCGCATTGCGGTTACTCCTGGTTAGGTTGGGGCTGGCTCATGTGGCGCTAAGCCGCATCAAGATACCGCTCTGGCAACTCACCAGCCTGCATCATTTCGATGAGAATGGACGCAGGGCCTGATACAGCCCGTTCGCCACGTTCCCAGCGATGGACTGTGCTTGCGGCCTCGATCCGCAGGATGCGGGCAAGCTGGTTGATGGAGTAGCCTTGGCTCTTGCGGAATTGACGGAGGGCTTCGCCGTCGATGCGGTGGGTTGCGTTGCTCATGCGTCAAACTCGTGTGCTGGTGTATTGGGGAACAGGCGGGCGATGATGTATGCGATCATGCGTAATGCTCCGCCAGCTTGGCACGGGCTTCCTGCATGGCGGCTTCGACGGTGGGGCCGGTGCCGACTTCGCCAAAGCAATTATTGTCGCGAATATAAACGTCAAACCGGCCATTGCACCAGCTAACTGTGACATGAAACGCATTGGTCAGCGCGGCGAGGTCAGTAAGGAACTTGTCGGGGTTCATCATCTCAACTCCAGTTGCGGGCATTGCCCTGTTGACCCATTCTCTTTGCCATATGCCTAACGTGTGGTCAAGGGCAAAATGCAATTAAGTTGTGGCGCGCGATTTAACCGATCCTCCAAATCCGATGTCCTCCATCATACTTGCGAACCGTAAATTTTTTTCCATTGCGAAGCCCATAGACCTTTGCCGCCGTTGCCGCGCGCTTCCCGTCAATTTCACCATCAACAAAAACACTTTGACCGACCTCCATAATCGCAAATGGCCAGCGATGACGGATCAGCGGCGATGGCGCAGGGATGTTGCTCTCAATCTTCATTCGAATTCCTTTCCAGTTACCGCTTTGTAACCATCGCCGCCTGTAACGTCAAGTTTCCTGTATGGGTATGCGCGAGCATCGTGGGTACAAAGTACGGCTCCCTAAAGGGAGCCCGTACTGTACCGTACCCAACTCGCTTTTGCCCCCATCATTGTACCTTTAGATGTACCTAATATTACCAAAGCGCTGTTTTTATTAGTCTTTTTTGGGTACAAAGCTGTTTCGTACCAGCTCGTACCTACCCATTTTTGCGCATCAGCATAGCCGAACCCTCGACCCCGCAAATTACGGCCCATCCATGCTCAATCGGGGCGATAATTTCGGCCAAGGTGAGCGCTCCGATAGTCCGGTTTGTGTCGCTTGGCTTAGTCGCCTGCTTCGCGCTGGCCTCCGATTTAGCCACCCCGCTCTCCATCAGATAGGACATGAATGCCGACCGGCTGACATAGGGCATACCGTCCCGCACCTCTGCCCCTGACGCCCACCATGCATTCTCAAACAGCTTGCGATGCTTTGATAGGTTGCCTTCCTTTTCCCTCTCCACCGGGGCCTCTGCCAACTTGACGACAGCGCTGGTTACAGCCTCGCCATCCTCGTCGAGCCAGCCGGGGATGCCGACCGTCTCCAGCGTTGCATAGAGCGTGGCGGCTAGTTCCGCATCCTTGCTCTTGCGCTGGACAATCTCCATTGGCTTTTCACCCTTGGCCGGGACAATGCTGATTTCGATGTCCAGCGCCCCGCGCCATGCAGACGACCCGCGCGCCCGGTGCTGGGCCTCCTCTGAAACACCGGTATGGTGCACCAGCAACACCGAACAATCGAATTCCGCCATGAGTGCATTGCAGGCATCAAGCATGGTCTTGGCATCCTGCGCGCTGTTTTCGTCGCCAAGCAGGAAGCGATGCAGCGTGTCCACCACGATAAGGCGCGGCACTTCGCCAAGCGCTCGGACGCTCTCGACCACCCGCCGATAGCCCTCTGCCGTATTCAGGTCGCAGCCAGCCCGCGAGAGCCACATGGACAGCTTGCCCGCGCCCCGCGATACCTTCCACGCAGCTACGCGCCCTCGCAAACCGTGATGCCCTTCACCGGCCAAGTAAACAACTGACCCGCCCTTTACCTTATGCCCGTTCCAGTCAGACAAGCCCGCCGCCATTGACAGACACCAATCCAGCACAACGAAGGTCTTGCCCCCGCCGCTGGGACCGTGAACCATGATAAGCGCACGATCCTGCAACCAGTGCTTGACCAGCCACGCAATCGGCGCGGGGCTTTGGGCGAAGTCGTCTGCGGGGATTAGCCAATCGGTCTGGGGCGGCTGGAGCAGCGAAAGCAAATCACCGCCGCTCTGCGAATAATCATTCGCATCTCCTTGGGTGGGCGGGATAATGACCCGCGCGCCGTATCGGGCAGAGGATTGATCGGCATAGCGCAGCCCAACCCCGCTTGCGTCATTATCCGCCACGATAACCAATTCCTGCACCGCGCCGTAGCGTTCCCGCAGGTCGCCAGTCACCGGCACGAGGTTGGACGCGCTGTAAGCCACAACGCATGGTCGCCCAGTTACCTCGTGAATAGTCGCCGCAGTAGCGAAGCCCTCTGCGATATACAGCACACCCGGATCGTCCATTGTGCCGACCATCCAGTAGCAACCGCCAGTCTGGCCGCCGCTATGGTATAGCTTGCCGCCGTCCGCGTCGATGTATTGCAGTGACGAAAGCGCGCCCTCTGGTGTGTAGAGCGGCACCACCAGCCGCCCGTCACCCGTCACCCTGGCCCCATGCGGTTTTACGCCCTTGCGCGCAAGGTAGGGGTGCGCCGGGTCCGCGCTGGTGCAGTCGGTCCAGATTGCGGATACCGTATCCTTGGCGACTTCGCGAGCTTTGGCCACTTCGGCATCGCGCAGCGCTTTTGCCTCTGCCATGCGGCGAGTGTTAGCCATCTGCTCGGCAATGGACAGTTCCCGCCCTACGTCAGCGCGCCACGGCACTTCCATGCCCAAGCGCCAGCAGCCGAAGCGGCCTGCGGGAATGCCGTCGCCAAAGGCCACATACCATCCGGTCTTGTCGCCCTTCCCCGGCGCTCCCTTTGTGCCAGAGCGGAACCGATGCAACTTCCCGTCAAGCTGGATCACATCGGGCGGCGTCAATCCAGCCGCTTCCATGGCGCTGCGCAATTGAACCTGCGGCGGCTCTGGCTCAATCTTGACGGGCGGCGACCACGGACCGCCTAGGATGTTGGTTAGATCGGCCATTATTCGCCCTGCCCCTTAAGGTAACACGCCAGACGGTTAAGCGTTTCAAGTTTCGGGTTAGTCTCTTTGCCGTCCCTAATCTTGATAATGGTATTGATATGCAGGCCCGTGCGCTCTGCTACGATGCCGGGTCGCCTGTCTATCAGGCCCTCCCTGATCCACGCTAATTCAAGCATTTCTATCCCCTTGTGGTGTGCGATTTTCCCCCTTTACAGTCGGCCATTCATTCTGTAAACCCCACATCACCCAGCGACCGGATTAGCCGACCGCTGGCAAAGGAGCCAGTTATGGCAATCAATCTCAAGAGAACCGGAACGCTGTCCGCTAACGGCGTAAAATTGCTTGTCTATGGTCAGGCAGGCGCTGGCAAGACCTCGCTTATTCGCACATTGCCCAATCCGATTGTGCTGTCTGCCGAGGGCGGTTTGCTTTCCATTCAGGATGCAGACTTACCGTTTATCGAAGTCAATTCGATGGACGATCTTAACGAAGCCTATGAGTGGCTGACTAGCAGCGAGGAAGCCGCGCAGTTTGACAGCGTTGCCCTCGACAGCATCAGTGAGGTTGCTGAAGTCGTCCTGCAATACGAATTGAAGCGCAACAAGGATGGCCGCTCTGCCTATGGCGAACTCAATTCCACCATGCAGGAATTGATCCGCAGTTTCCGCGACCTGCCGGGGAAGCACGTTTACTTTTCGGCCAAGCTGGAAAAGTCGCAGGATGAAATGGGGCGAATGCTCTATAATCCGGGGATGCCCGGTAAGTCGCTGACGCAGGGCCTCCCTTACTTCTTTGACGAGGTGCTTGCCCTGCGCGTCGAAAAGGACGCCGAAGGCAACACCCAGCGCGCCCTTATGTGCGACAGCGATGGCCTTTGGGCGGCTAAAGACCGCTCTGGCAAGCTGGACGCATGGGAAGCGCCGGACCTTGGCGCGATCATCGCTAAGATCGGGGGTGCGTGATGCCGGACCTTGCAACCCTGTCTCGCGAATGGCTGACCGCGAAGGCAACTGAGGCTGCGGCCCAGTCGCACCGCCGCTCCATTGAAGACCAGATGCGCGCACTTATTGGCGTTCCTGAAACGCTGGAGGGTGTCACTAAGGCCACGCCAGAAGGTTACGAAATCAAGGTAACTGGCCGGATTGACCGTAAGGTCGATAGCGAGAAGCTACAGGAACTCGCCGCAGAGGCGGGGCTTTCGGATCACTTGGCTTCGCTGTTTCGGTGGAAGCCCGAACTCAACCTGACTGTCTGGAAGGCTGCGGACAAGTCAATTACCGATGCCCTTGCGGGCGCGATTACGGCGAAGCCTGGCCGACCTTCCTTCACCATCACTATCAAGGATAATTGAAATGGCATTTCTTGGCGAAACCTTTGCAGCCGATGCGCTGCCCCAGCCTGATCGCAATTACGAACTTCTTCCCGATGGCTGGTATATTGCCACCATCACGAAGGCCGACCTGAACCCGACAAAGGCGGGAACTGGCCAGAAGATCGACGTTCGCTATGACATCACCGGCCCGACGCATCAGGGGCGCGTGATTTTCGGCGCGCTGAATATCCGCAACCCCAGCCAGAAGGCAGAGGAAATCGGACGGC
>JACCDU010722464.1_pt1 | contig 25756 bp, 25 predicted proteins | sample 7446081 | NCBI WGS metagenome assembly JACCDU01 (sample SAMN15323447, study PRJNA562643) | freshwater metagenome | isolation source: river surface water | place: USA:Blue River Watershed | collected 2017-08-17
TAAAAGATTCTTACTCCATCATTAAGGGTTTGAGTGATCTGAAAACACGTAAAGTAATGGCCATTGTAGAGCTGCTGGATCATGCAAGATTGTTAGCACCTGGGGAGGTGGTGAAGGGGGTGAAATAGAAAAGCCACCGTAGGGTGGCTTAAAATATATTATATAAAAATGAAAATTAGAATTGATCCTTCACTTCTTTTATGGTCATTGCAATTCCATCTTGTAGTTTGATAGATGCATTCCAACCTAAGTGATTAATCTTAGTTGTATCCATTAATTTACGTGGCGTGCCATCTGGTTTTGTTGTATCAAATTCTAGTGCACCAGTATACCCTATTTCTGTTGCAATTATTGTTGCCAATTCTTTTATAGAAACGTCTTCGCCCCAGCCAATATTTACTAGTCCTGAATCATTGTAATTTTGTAATAGAAAATAACAAGCATCTGCTAAATCATCTACATGCATGAATTCTCGTCTTGGAGTACCAGTACCCCAAATCACTACACTAGCTTCATTGTTCTTTTTTGCAAGAATAATTCTACGTATTAATGCAGGAAGTACATGAGAATTTTCTGGATGGTAATTGTCATTGGTCCCATACAAGTTTGTAGGCATTGCTGATATAAAATTACATCCATATTGAAAACGATAGCTATCACACATTTCAATGCCAGCTATTTTCGCAATGGCATATGGCTGGTTGGTGGACTCTAAATAACCACTTAGCAAATACTCTTCTTTCAAAGGCTGTAGAGCCATTTTAGGATAAATACAGGATGAGCCTAAAAACAATAATTTCTTTACTTTATTCAAATAAGATGCATGAATGATATTGGCTTCCATCATTAGGTTGTCATAAATGAATTCAGCACGATACGTATTATTCGCATGAATACCCCCTACTTTAGCGGCTGCAAGAATCACATAATCAGGTAGCTCTGTTGTAAAAAAATCATTTACTGCTTGTTGATTCCTTAAATCCAATTCACTTGAAGTTCTATGAATAATATTATGATAGCCTTCTGCATTTAGCTTGCGCACAATGGCAGAACCTACCATACCTCTATGGCCAGCAATATATATTTTAGCAGATTTCTCCATAAACATAATTAAGTCTATTCGCTTTCTTTACTAGTTGTATATCCATTTTCTTTTAACAACAACTCTTTCTTAAATATCTCCAAATCACTCGCTACCATTTCTTTCACTAAAGCAGCTAAATCATATTTAGGCTTCCACCCTAATTTAGTCAAGGCTTTGGTTGGGTCTCCAATTAACAAATCCACTTCGGTAGGGCGATAATATTTAGGATCTACTTTAATTACTACTTGACCCTCTTTTAAATTATAATTTCCGGTATTCTTTACTACATATCCTTCTTCGGCATCATCGGTTCCTTTAAATCCAAGCTCAATACCAAATTCAGCAAAACTCATTTTCACAAAATCACGGATGGTAGTAGTAATACCAGTAGCCAAAACAAAATCCTCTGGTTTATCTTGCTGTAACATTAAGTACATGCCTTCAATATAATCTTTAGCATGCCCCCAGTCACGTTGTGCATTTAAGTTACCTAAGTATAAACAATCATCTAAACCTAAAGCGATACGTGCTGCAGCACGGGTAACTTTACGTGTTAAAAAAGTTTCACCACGTTGAGGAGACTCATGATTAAATAAAATACCATTACAAGCATACATATTATATGCCTCACGATAGTTCACTGTAATCCAGTAAGCATATAATTTAGCAACACCATAAGGAGAGCGGGGATAAAAAGGAGTAGTTTCAGACTGAGGTACTGCTTGAACTAGGCCGTACAATTCAGAAGTAGATGCCTGATAAAACTTTGTTTTTTGAGTAAGTCCCAATAAACGAATTGCTTCCAAAATTCTTAATGTCCCAACCCCATCTACATTGGCTGTATATTCAGGTTCCTCAAAACTCACTTGCACATGACTCATAGCGCCTAGGTTGTAAATTTCATCGGGTTGCACTTCCTGAATAATTCGAATTAAGTTGGTGCTATCCGATAAATCGCCATAATGTAAATGAAGATGTCTATCTGGAATATGTGGGTCCTCATAAATATGATCAATTCTTTGTGTATTAAATAAAGAAGATCTTCTTTTAATACCATGCACTTCATAGCCTTTGTTGAGTAAAAACTCGGCTAAATATGCTCCATCTTGACCAGTAATACCTGTTATTAGGGCTTTTTTCATGCTAGTGTTTATAGGATTCAAATTTAAGACTAATACCTAAAAGAAAAGCCAGATAATTGTGGATCTGGCTTATGATAATCAATATAAAATGATAAAAATCTAGTGACTTACCCCTTTACTAAACATTACATTTGTAAAGGTTTTAATTACTATTTCAACGTCAAATAAAAATGATTTTCGAAGTAAATAAGCTTGCTCTAGGTTGACTTTTTGCTCTATTGATATTTCATCTCTTCCATTAATCTGCGCCCAACCAGTAATGCCTGGCTTTAATTTTGAAACTCCTGTTGCAACTCGTAATGCCATTAAATCGTCTTGGTTATATAAAGCAGGACGTGGGCCTACGAAAACCATTTCGCCTTTAATAATATTAATTAAATTGGGTAATTCGTCTAAACTCGTTTTACGAATAAACTTCCCTATTTTTAGCAAATATTGATCTGGATTTTCTAATAGATGGGTTGCTACATTGGGAGTGTTCTTCTTCATACTTCGAAACTTATAAATATTGAAGAAAGAGTAATTTATCCCAACACGCTTCTGAGTGAAGAATACAGGGAAACCATCTTCGATTAATATAGTAAGAGATACTAAAAGAAAAATTGGTGAAACAAATATTAAAAGAAAAAGTGCGAAAAGTCTACTTAGCATTAGTATTAAAAGAATTTAATGTCTTCATTAACCCTTTCTTAGCAGATAAAGGCAATGGTTTATTAATTGCAGTTATAATTTTTTTATTAGAAACAATATAAGTTTCAGTTAATTTATTTAATCTTTCGGAATTTAGAGGCAATTTTAAAAAATCACCCAATTTTGATAAAAACTTAATGATTGATTTAGGGAGATTCAAAATATGATATTTTTTTCCCTGACTCTCTGCTATTAACTTAATAAGATCATTGGTTGCCAATGGCTCATCATCTGCAACGTTATATAAACCAGATGGTATTGTTTCGTTGTTGATTAGTTCATTGATTATGAAACAAAGGTTGTCAATACTGCAAAAGGATCTTTTATTTTCAAAAGCACCTAATGGCCATGGAAATCCTTTACTAACAATTTTGTATAATAAATTCAAATTGCCTTTATTACCCGGACCATGTATCATACAGGGCCTTAAAATGTAAACCCTTTTCCCTTCTGGAATAGACTTATTTAAAATATACTGTTCGGCAAGAAGTTTACTTTTCCCATAGTGAGTAATCGGATTCGGTGTGTAATCTTCTGTTAATGCCAATTCTAATTTATCTGCTACTGCTTTAACAGAGCTTAAGGTGATGAATATTTTAGCATCTGAAGATAAAAAAGCATCGAATATTTCTTTAGTTAATTCAGTATTGACTTGATAATAATCATTAGGATTTGCTGCATTTTTAACATCATGTGCTTTACCAGCAAGATGTATTACAACATTACTACTAATAGAAAAGTTTTCTCCTCGTTTGTGAATCGTAATTGAATTTCGATCTCCAATATATTGAATTAAATTTTTACCAACAAAACCATTACCTGTTATAAAAATATGCTTCACTATGAGAGTATTTGTTCTAATTTATCAATCAACATTTCTCTAGAAAATTCTTGTTCAAAATAGGCTCTTCCATTTACTCCAAGTATCTTTCTTTCATCAGAAGATAATAATAAAAAGCTTTTGATTGATTCTTTTAATGCAAAAGCATCTTCGGCATTACAAACAAAACCAGCCTTAGCTTCTGTTACAATTCTAGAACCTTCACCATTTAATGAAGCTATGATTGGTTTACCACATGCCAAATAAGACTGTATTTTAGATGGAATTGTATTTGAAAAAATTGGATTATCTTTTAATGAAACAACTAACGCATCAGCACAACTAAAAAAATCCGGCATCTCATAACTTGGAAATGATCCTAATAAATGAAAATTATTTATTAAATCTAAATCCACTAATTTAGATTCAACTTCGGCTTTCATCCTTCCTTCTCCAATTATAATCCAATGAATTTCAATATTTTCATTTTTTAATAAAAAAGCTGCATTTAGTAAAGTGTCAAAACTCTGCGCCTCACCAATATTACCAGCAAACATCAATTTAATTCCATATGGCAATTTTTTTTGCAGTTCGATTTTAGCTTCTTTTGGCTTGTAAAATTCATCAGTAGTATTGGGAAAGTAAACTAATTTATCAATTTCTATTTTTTGATTTAAAATATAGGGTACAAATCCCCGAGACTGAACTAAAATTTTTTTTGAATGTCGATAAATGTACCTCGTTAGATTATCAAAAAAAGTTATTACAAACTTATTATTTATTCCTCCTGCAGCCGAAATACTTTCAGGCCATAAATCTTGAACCCAAAAATATAACGGTGCTTTAAATCTATACTTTGCGACAATTCCAGGTATACCAACTGTAACAGGAGAAGGTTGATAAACAAATATTTTATCAATTTTTTTAAAAACAAATAAAAGCCTAAGCGATGAAAATATAGCAAAAGAAATATAATTTAGGAATAACTGAAAGCCCTTCCCTCTTCCTCGCGGAATTAAAGGAGAACGATAAATTTTTATACCTTTCCATATTTCATTATTCTTAAAAAAGAAAGAATACCCTTTAAAAAAATTGCCATGAGGATAATTTGGCTTTGCAGTTAATATATATACTTTGTGGCCTCTTTCTTTTAAGGCTAATGCAATGTCATTAATGATGAAGTTCTCGGGCCAAAAATATTGTGTGAGTATTAATATCCTCATGATTCAGAATAATAATGTGGGTATATTTCACGATGTGATTCAATCCATAATTTCATTTCATGAATCATATTTTTATATGTCCCCACATTGAATTTAAAATCAGTTCTTGTATTAATCAAGCTTTTATCAACAATATATGATCCATCTAATTGTATTTCTAATCCTCTTTCGAATTCATTATTTATTATTTCTAATAATTGAAACTTAGATATTTTTTCATCATTCACTAAATGAAATATCCCATTTAAATCTTCATCAATTGATGATTTTATAGCCTTAAATAATTCAACTGTTGTAATGCCAGTCCAAATAGCATTTGTATACCCTTTTATTACTTTTTTTTGATTGAAAAACCAATGAAACAAACCGATACCATTTCTATTTATCTCAGGTCCTATGATCGAAGTTCTTAAGGTAAGATCCTTACTATTATCAAGTTCACCAAGTGCCTTCGACTGTGCATAAAATCCAACGCCATTTCTTAAAGAGGACTCAAGATAAGATCCTTCTTTTCCAGAAAATACACAATCAGTGCTAATGTGAATAATTTTTGTTTTTGTAGATTTTGTTATTGCCTCTAAAAAATGTGGTAAATATGAGTTTATTAAAATAGCTTTATCAGGATTTTCTTCTGCGGTCTTATTCAATAATCCTACACAATTAATAATTACATCAGCATTTGATTTTTTAATGAATAATTCCAATTCGGTGAAATTTGTAACATCTAGAATTACATCTGGTTTAATTATACTTGAATTTCTGGCAACACCTATTACTTCAAATTGATTTATGCAATTTTTAAGGCCAAGTGTAATTAAATGCCCCGCCATACCATTCACCCCAAGCACTATGATTCGTTTACTCATTTTCCTTATTCCAGATTACTTTATTTACAATATTTGTATAACTCTGTATAATTCTTATAACTCGTCTAGAAACATCAGTTATTTCATACTCCCATGGAATTTTTTTAATATTTGAAATATGTGTTTTCAAGCATAAATCAATAGAATTTAATATTTCATTTTTTGTTATACCTCCAAGAACAATAGTACCTGCGTCTATAGCTTCAGGTCTCTCAGTACTAGTTCTAATACTAATTGCTGGGAAATTAATCATTGCAGATTCTTCACTTATGGTACCACTATCAGATAGCACACAATATGCATTTTTTTGCAATTTAATATAATCAAAAAATCCAAATGGTGGCATGACAGAGATTAAAGAATGAAATTTAATTTTTTTATTTTCAATTTGCTTTAATGTTCTTGGATGAGTAGAAAATATGATCTGCATACTATATTTTTCTGCAACAGCGTTCAAAGCATCACACAATTTTATAAAATTGTCTGCTAAGTCAATATTTTCTTCTCTGTGAGCACTAATTACAAAATATTTATTATTGATTAAATTTAACTTATCCAAAATCATACTTTGTTCAATTTCAGTCTTGTGAATTGAAAGCACTTCAAATAATGGAGATCCGGTAACGAAAACATGATCCTTTCTAAAACCTTCGCTTAGTAGATATCGTCTAGAATGTTCTGTATAAGTTAAATTTATGTCACTTATATGATCAGATATCTTTCGATTTATTTCTTCAGGTACATTTTGATCAAAACATCGATTTCCAGATTCCATATGAAATATTGGAATTTTCAATCTTTTTGCTGCAATAGTACATAGTACGCTATTTGTATCACCTAACACCAATAAGGCATCAGGCTTTTCTTTTACAAGAACATCATAAGATTTGCTGATTACATTTCCTATTGTTTCACCTAAATTATTTCCGGCTACGCTTAAAAAATAATTTGGTTCCCTAAGTCCTAAATCTTTAAAGAATATATCATTTAATGAATAATCATAGTTTTGCCCTGTGTGTACTAAAATATGATCATATATCTTATCGGCTAATTTTATTATTTCTGCCAATCTGATAATTTCAGGTCGTGTTCCAATAACTGTAAGAAGTTTTAATTTTTTCATTGTTATCTAATCATTTTTATATCCTATACTATTCAATAACTCAATTAATTCATTTTCTAACAGACGTTTAGTATTATGAGAATGATAGTCTTCGATACTTTCATTATTACTCGAACCTTCGGTAAAATACTTATTATAATTCAAGTCTCTATTATCAGCTGCAACCCTATAATAATCTCCAAGATCCTCGGCAACCTGAACTTCTTCTCTTGAGAGAAGGGTTTCATATAATTTTTCAGCATGTCTAGTGCCTATGATATTTAATTCTACATTTGAATTGTAAATTTTCTTCATTGCATTTGCCAATTCTCCAATAGTTGATGAAGGTGATTTCTGTACGAAAATATCACCAGAATTTCCATTTTGAAATGCATATAATACTAATTCAACAGCATCGTCCAATGTCATCATAAACCTTGTCATATCTGGGTCTGTAATCGTTATTGGTTGGTTGTTTTTTATTTGTTCATAAAACAACGGTATTACCGATCCTCTTGAGGCCATTACATTCCCATATCTAGTTCCTACCAAAACTGTATTGCCTGAAATTCTTGAGTTAGCAACCATAACTTTTTCCATCATTGCTTTAGATATTCCCATTGCATTTATTGGATAAACAGCCTTATCAGTACTTAAGCAAATAACTTTTTTTACATTATTATTAATGGCGGCCAATATTACATTTTCAGTACCTAATACGTTTGTTTTAACTGCCTCTATAGGATAAAACTCACACGAGGGTACTTGCTTTAAAGCTGCTGCATGAAAAACATAATCTACACCTTTTAAAGCAGAATTAATACTACTAAAATCTCTTACATCACCAATATAAAATTTAACTTTTTCATTTTTTAAATCAGTACGCATGTCATGTTGCTTTTTTTCATCTCTACTGAAAATGCGAATTTCATTTATATCTGTTGATAAGAATTTCTTTAAAACTGCATTGCCAAAAGAACCAGTACCACCAGTAATTAACAAAGTTTTGTTTTTAAACATAATTTCTATTTTTTATTGAATTTGTATATAAATAATTATAATTTTGGGCCATATTTTTTGGTGTAAAATTATTTAGGTAAACAAATTTTACATCTTCACTAATTTTTTCAACATCTAATTTTACTATTAGTTCAACTATATCTAACTTATGATTTTTTATATCAAATAATTGTCCAATATTTTTTGTATCATTTTTTGCATTATCAAAAATTTCAATATGGGCAGGAATATTTGATAAAAGAAGCGGCAATCCTGCTTCCATTGCTATTAAAACAGAAAGAGGCATTCCTTCAGTTAAAGATGTAGAAATGTAATAGTCTGAGGCATAAATATATTCTTCGAAATTACTTTTAAATCCAAGAATTAATATATCATCGCTATTAGATATTGACTTTAGCTCTGTTTCTAAATCTCCATCTCCGATTATAACTAATTTATAGCCTTCATGGTTGGAATTTAAAAAATTGTTAATTAGATATTTAAAATTTTTTTCAGGAGATAACCTCCCTACACTTATAATATATTTATAATTACAATCTAAACCAAGTTTTATTTTCAACTCTGGCCTACTAAGCTTTTTATTATAATTCGATTGACTTCCATTTACAACAATTCTAGTTTTAATTTTATCATTTAACAATAAAGTATCATGAACATATTTTGAGCATGAAATTGGATATTCAATAAGATGTAAAGTCTTTTTAGTAAACAAATTGATTAATGAGCCGGCAAAAAAACCATTCATGGTTTTAGATTGCAATCCAGGATAAATTTGAATTGAATGAAATCTAATTAGCTTTTTACAACTTAAAATATTAATCATTAGGGATCTAGTACAATGTGAGTGGCAAATTGACACTTGCTCTTCTGAAACTATTCTGGTTACAATTTTATTGAATTTTAAAAAATTATAGGTTACGATATTTTCAAGCTCTATTATTTTAATGGGTAATTTTTCGAATTCCCTTTTTAAAGAATTATCTTTACATGGTTTAAGTGCTAGTAATACAAAATTAAATTGGTTATGATCGCTATTTTTTATTAAATCAAAAATGACCTGTACTGGCCCTTTTTTTTCTAATGATGAAATAACATGTAAAATATTTATTTTAGTACCCATTAATATAATAATTAATTATTTTTTAAAATCCACTTCCACGTTAAATTAACGCCATCTAATAGATTAACTTTTGGTAAATAGTTTGTGATCTTATGTGATTTAGAAATATCAAGTACAAAGGAGTTTATGTCAGAAGTTAATGACTTCTCAATAATACAATTTGAATTACCACCATTTAATTTAGAAACAATAGTTAAAATATCTTTTAAAGTAGTGCCAATTCCACTCCCAACATTAAAAGAACCAATAACTTCACTTGAGATTAATAGGTAAGTAATCATAACTAAATCATCAATATAAATGTAGTCTTTTTTAATATCTAAATTACCGTAAATAATCAAATCTTCATTATTTACTATTTTCCTTAAAAATGTAGAAATAACACCTTGACTTACTGTATTATTCTGTCTTGGACCATATGGATTAGATGGCCTTATTATAAGTGTATTTAACCCATAATTAGTTTGAAATAATTTAAGATAATGTTCGGTTGTTGCTTTTATAATTCCATAAGACGAAACGGGATTAAACTGAGTATCTTCAGTTATTAAGCAGTCATTATAAACATTCCCATATACAGCGCCGCCAGATGAAAAATATACAATTTTCTTAATTTTATGTTTGACCAATAATTCAAAAAGAACTAAACTGGGTTTTAGTATATTATCTATTTCTAAAATAGCCTTATCATTACTATTACTGGGTACAGTTGCACTTGCTAAATGTATAACTACATCAATATCTAAAAGTGCATTTTCTAAACTACCAATGTCACTAAATGGGAAAATACGATAATCCACCTTTATATTAGGTGATCTAAATTTTTCATGTTGGATATCAAAAACTCTAACATTATGATTATGTAACAACAATAAATCTATAAAATGAGATCCAATAAATCCATTGCCGCCGATTAATAAGTAATTCATTTAATAAAAATTGATTTATAAGTTGTTACTGGACTGTTTTCGGAATTTAAATTCAAATATAACGTTGCAAAACAAAATAGGATGACTAATAAATATGAAGCGTATATATTTATATATGTGGTGTAGTTTTTTACTACATAATATATTAAAATTGGTTCAACAGTGAATAAAAGTGTTGACACACGTCCAGAAATTAAGGCAATATTATGGAAGGAAATTAGACAAAAAATTCCAAAGGCATAGGTGGAATATAATAATGGAAAATGAATCCACATTTTGCTTAATGATGTATATTTAATACTCATTAAAAAAAGTATAAACATACATTTATAAAATGTAAAATCCTTTAAAAGATCGCGTGTATAATTAAACCTTTCATCTTTTAAATAAAAAAAGATCTTTGAGGCATCAGGTAAAAATCCAAAAGTACTATCTCCAGTTATGAATTTTGTTAAAAAAAAAGAAATTAGTAGTGAGATAAATACATGTTTAGGCCTAGTAAAATATTTTTTTACAAAATTAAAAGCAAAATAAATAATAGCCCCAGACTGAACAAATAGTCCAATTAAATTATAAATATAGAATTTCTTACTATTGATAAAATTTAGAGAATATAAAAAGATTAAGCTTATCAATCCTTGTCTGATTTGATTTAAATCATTATGAAGAAATCTGTGAGAAAAATAAATTAGTATAGGTAAAGCTGCATAGCCAACAAATCTCTTGTATGCTAAATAAAGTAATGTGGCATTTATTATAGAAAAGAAAATAAAAATACTCTGATCTGATTTAATGGGTATCAGAATTATATTGATTAATATAAATAAAGGCTCTTGTAAATAATCAAAAAGTGAAAAATTTTTATTTAAGATATCAGCACTGATTAAATTATAAATATTTCTATAAGCATCTTCGTCAAGCCCAACACCATTTCGAAATGCAGAAATTAGAAACAAAATAAATATAGCAAATATAAATATTTGTTTTTTGTATTCATTTTTTACTAAATCCGAAAATGACAAAAACATTATCAAAATAAAATTAACGAAATAGAACAAGTCTGGCGGTTTTGTGAACTATCAAATAAGAAAGTGGATATAATAATGGAATAATGTATTCACTATTAAAAAAGTGAAAATTAAAATAAATAAAAATCATATAAATTAATGCTGCTATAAAAGATAACATTAGAAAAGAACTAGGTGTAAAATGGCTATAATTTCGGATATTATAATACCAACTTAAAATTGATATAATGTAATATGATAATGAACTAAAAAATATTATTATAGCTTTATCAAATCCACTAAAATACTGATTATAGAAAATTGGTAGGAAACAAGATATTGTTATTGAAAATAGAAAAATAACAAAGACAAGCTCAATGATCTCCTTTTTTGAAACTAAATATTTATTATTAAAAATATTATTATATTTCTTAAGTAATAAAGTACTTTCTATCAAATTATATGATGACTGATTTGCTAAAATTAACAAATTTAGAGAAATTAGAACCCTTGGATCAAAATGCTTATAAAATAAAATTTTATCATAATAAAGTACGAACCTGTCACATAAATAAGCGATAAAATAAAAAAAAGAAAGAAGAAATATAGGCCAAGTGAAAAACAACTGCTCACTTTTAAAATATAATATTTTTCTATAGTCTGGATTTAAATATATTATTGTTATAAAATTGGAAACTAACCAAGAAAGTAGTACTTTATTTAATGTTGCGCTTCTATCTACTACAAAAAATAGACTAAAAATCACTATTAATAGAAAGGATTTTGCAAATGATATTTCTATATGTTTTGAGAGATTTGATTCTGCTTGAAAAAGACGTAAAAAATCATTAATAAAAATTTCGAAAATCGAAATAAAAAGAAGAATTATAAAATGAAAAATCGTTAATTTAATTGGCAGTAAAAGAGTGAAAATAATAAAAAATATTGCTCCACTAGCCAACGATATTGGGGTTATGAATCGAAGATAATATTCTTTAGGTATTTCATTTAATGTGTATTTTTTTATATAATAAACAGGAAATCCTAAACCACTAGCACTTGCAACGAATAAAACCAAACTGCTAACTAATGAATAGTCATTATAGTCTTTGGTTAATAATAGTTTTGGTATAATAATTACGAATAAAATTCTTAAACCAACCGACAATCCTCGAAGAAAAAAAGGCTTTAAATTATTTATATTCATTAAAGAATTAAGTAGTTTGAAGCGGATTGCCTAAAATTGAGTATTGCAATTGGAATATTAATCTATTATTATTTGTACTTATGTGTTGTCCTTTATGTAAGCCAAATGTATCTTCAATAATTAAGGTTCCTTTTTTCCCTATATGATAAGTGAAGTCGCCGAATTCATTTTTTGCCTCAACATCAGTAAATCTTTTAAATTGTAAAAATTTATTAATCCTATGAGAAGTTGGTATGAAAACATGAGGGCCACAATTAGAATCCACATCTGTCAAATAAATAAATACTTTCAACCATAAAATATTATCTATGTCTCTATGAAACAATTCTGCCTCTTGCGGATTTTCATTATTACCAAATGTCCACCAAGAGGCAATATTTGTACATTTAAAATTTCTTCCAACATACTTAGAAATATAGGAATTTAATTCTGGATTATTTTTAATTTTATCAAAAATTGAAATAGTATTTAGATCAGTTTTTTTATAATATCCAACATGTGTTCCTGAAGGAGGAAGAGATGGGTCAAAGTTTCCTTTTGTGGAATCCCATGGATCAAATACCTGAAATTGAGAGAGCTTATTTAATATTTCATCGATTTCATGATTTGATAGAAAGTTTTCTATTATTAAGTATCCATTTTTAAGCAGGAAATTAGATTTTTCTTTAAATGCCGGTGTAAAATTTAATTGATGGTGTTTTCTAGGAATAATAAAAAATGATAGTAATTTACTAAAAAATCTTCTTATCATCCATGGTATGGGTAAACGATATAGTTTAAATAAAATTTTATTCATATATTCTAGTTTTAATTATATTATTTTTAAATATGGAGTTTTCGGGTATATCTTTTGTTACTATACTACCAGCTGCAATAAAAGAATTATCGCCAATTGAAACCCCAGACAATATTATTGAACCAACTCCTATCCAAACATTTTCTCCTATTAGTATTTCAGCGCCGATATGCTCACCATAATTTTTTTTTCCTAAATTTAAAGATCCAGTTTCGATTATACAATTTGAAGATATTCGTGTATTTTTTCCAATACTAATTTTCATAAATGCACCAAACAGACAATTTGGACCAATTTTAACTCCATTATTTATGTAGAGGTTTGAAGGATTCTTAATTATGATCGGAAAGCTAATGTCAGAATTCTCAAAATAACCTAGCCTTTGTGTAATATATTTGATATATAACCTTCCGTAATAATATTTAATTTTTTCAATTATTTCTACAATATTAGATATGATTTTCATCATCTAAAATTTGTTTAGCTTTAATTTTATAATTCTCGATTTCAATTTTTGAGATAAAGTGATCATTGCTAACCCATTTTTTATAAGAAATTTCAATTTTATTATAAAAATATTTGAATAAGATTTTAGGTTTTGATATTGCTATATAATTAAAAATATACTTAAGCAATAATATTATTCCATCTTTATTTATAAGAGCGTGAAAATTTCTGTTCTTTTTTATAACATCTGTTGATATAAAATCATTTAGCTCTTCTGCAATTTTTTTTGTTGATAACTCATTAACTTCGCCGAAATATTTTTCAAATAATTGACCGTCAATAGCAGTTCTATAAGAACTTGGAGAATTAATTATATTTTCAACATCTTCAGGTTTATGCCAATGATAATCTTCAGAAGGTGGTTGCATCAAATCTGCACTTAATTTTTCCCACTCAATTGCATAGGTAGGAATATCTAATATGAAAGATTCGAAAACCACTGAAGAAGTAAATACAAATACAATTTCCGAATCTATTAAATCTTTATATAACTCCGATTCTTGGCTTAATTTAATGACATCACATTGTATTTTTTCATAATCAATTGATAGCTCACCCGGATGCTTCCTAATTACAATTTGTTTTCCATTATTTTGACAATAACTTTTTATTGATAAAATGTTTTGAATAAATTTTTCACGAATACGCTTATATATAATATTTGAGTCATCGTTCTCTTTTAAAAAATACTCTTTTCTCAATTTAGCCCATTCGAAATCCGAATAATCTGCAGCATTAAAGTTGGTTATAAATAAAATTTTATTATTTAAACCTGTAGTTTTACTCTTTTTGATGTTTTTTAAAATATCAAATTTAGGATTACCTACAACTTTTATTTTTTCTGCAGGTATGCCATTTTTATTTAATAAATCTTTGAAAGTATGATTCCATACTAAATGGAGAGAAACGTCTTCATTAAACTTCTTAGAATTATCTAAATTAAATTTTTCAAAATACGAAACAGGTGCTAAAAACTGTTCTGAATGAAGAAGTATTAACTTTGAGTTATTTATTTTTTTTCGAAGCCTAATATATGGTGTTCTTGTAATATTATAGGAAGGTGTCACAATATATTTTTCTAGTTTTGTGACTCTTTTAAAGAAAGTTGGTCCGCAGGGAGTGAAAAAACCATCTTGATAATCAACATCATAATCAATTATTAATTGTTCACCTATCAAGCAGGAAAGCAATAAATCTCTAGATGGATGATCAATTAAAATTATTGTTTTATATCGATTCATTTATGAAAATATAATTATTGGATAATTTTTGAAATCCCATAATTATTTTTAATCTTGAGATGTCTGTGAATACTAAAGCCATTTTTATTTATTTTATTAGGATCTATATATCTTCCAACATAAATTTGATCTTGGTTGGTATCGAAATCAGAACACCAAACATAATCATTCTCCCACAAAATATTATTCTTTGTTAAATAATAAATGAAAAATATATATGTAAATGTTAATGCAGAATGTAACCTAAATTCACTTTGATCGAGAGTACTAGGCTCCACTCCTCTACTATTTTCAGATATTTTTTTCTCTACAAAAAGCCATTCAAATTTTAAGCTTGACTTTAAGTAAAAATTTTCATTCACATACCAGTCCTGATTATAAAAACACGGCTCTTTTATTTCTGGATCAAAACCAAAGAAATCCCTAAAGTGTTGAAAATTTAATTTTTCCTTACTGCTGTGTTCCGGAATTACTAAAATTAATAAGTGTGACGACTTTTTTTGAAATAATTCATCTTTAGAAAAGGGAATTAATTGAACTATTTCTTCTGAGAGATTAGTGAAATTAAAAAAAGATTGGAGATGTTGAATGTTTTTAATTTCTTTTAATCCAATCATGTTTTCACCCAGAATATTATATGCTTCTTCTAAAGTTGTGACTCTTTCCATTCTTGGTAATTTATTACATCTTGAAAAGTGGCCAAATGCCCTTTTTCTCCATATAAATCTATTCTTTTAAATTCATCTTGCAAACGATTAAACCTTGTCCCCCATCCAGTTTCTTTAAACCAAGGAAGATTTCTAGCAGGCGCATTAAATAGAAGGATTTCTTTGTTTATTTCCAGGACTTTTTTCAAAAAAGTTAAATATGCCCGATATTGATGATCATGTGTCGCAACTAAAATTAATTTTTTCCAGTTGTTTTGTTGAACAAGCTCAATTACGAATTCAGCTTGTTCTTTTGTATTTAAAGATTTATTTTCTACTATGATTGCTGATTCGGGTATTCCTAATTCAATTAGATGAGGAAGTACGTCAACAATTGGATAGCTACCATAACTGTAATCGCAAATTCCACCACTAAATAAAATTTTATTTGCCCATCCATTTTTATATAAATCGGCGGCTTTTTGACATCTATTAAGACCATCCCCTTCAAGCAATACAATTACATCTGACTTACTTATTGAATCATTGTCTACGATTGCTATAAACTTTTCTCTACTAGTCATTGCTTATAAATTTTCCCAATATATAGGTTGTCCTGATTCTATGTTAGTTTTAAATGTTCTTCCAATAATAGTATTTTTATATTTAGGTAAAATGCCTAATGCAGGTCTTAATTCAACAAGATCCGAATATTCAATAACTTTACCTTGTGGAATATCTTTCGCTGCATATAAGCCTCTACGCTGAACTAGAACTGTTTCATGTTCTTCTTCAACAACAAACTTCTTGGTGCTTCCCATAGCTTTTTCTAGTTGCCTTACCCTTTCAACCATTGTCTTGAATTCTAATACATTCATTGAATGTGGATGGTCAGGTCCCTTATCGGATTTATTTAAAGTAAAGTGTTTTTCCACAAACACACCTCCCAAGGCAATTGAACCAAGTATCACTACATCGCCAAAGGAATGATCAGAATAACCAGTTAAAACATCGAATGCACTCTGGTATGTTTTTAAAACATTAATATTGGCGCTTTCAATCATTGATGGATAATTGGTAATACATTGTAATAATATTAAATTATTGTTTCCCGTTGATTCAATTGTTCTAATTGCGTCATCTATTTCCGATAATGTAGCATCACCAGTAGCTAAAACAATGGGCTTTTGTTTTGATGCAATTTTTTCAATCATTTCTAACCATGTAATTTCTCCAGAACCAATTTTAATAAACGGCAAATCTAATTCCATACATAAATCAACTGCCTCAAAATCATACGGAGAAGTCGAAAAATGGATTCCAATATTATCACAATGCTCTTTAACTATGTGATGCCAATCTCTTGGGAATTCAGCATCTTTAAATACCTCGTTAACAGGTCGCCCCCATGAGCCATGAACACCTTTCAATTGCATTTTCTGAAATCCTTTCGGCGCAACTATTTTTTCAGAAATAAAGCTTTGAAATTTTGCACAATCAGCTCCAGCCTCCTTTGCTGCATCACAAAGCTTCTTTGCCTTATCTAAAGAGTTATCGAAGTTGGCTCCAATTTCAGCTACAAAATATGCAGGATGTCCAATTCCTACTTGTCTTTGATTAAAATTAATTTCTTTTGAAAAATTTATCATGTTTTTTTAAATTTAAGATTTAGTTAAATAGTTTTTTGGCCTAAAAATATAGTAATATAAGAATCCATATAATCTTGAAAAGCCAAATATTAAATAAAATAAAAATAATTTATTTATATTTTTCAAGGGGTTGATAATTGGATTTCTAAAAATCACATGGTATAAATGGTTTCTTTTATTTTTATTGGATTTCTCATTTATTATATATTCAGCATCTCCAATTCCATACCAATATGCTTTTTTTATAGTTGAACTAAGGCTAGCTCTAACAATTTCTGTGCATTTTATATCTACACTTTTTAAAGTAAATCCCGAGCTTGTGATTTGTTTGCAAAAAAAAGTGTCATCGCTCGGGCCCAATATATTTCCTATATTATATTCAAATTTTTTTACAATATTTATTTTAAAAAAACAAGGAGTTCCTATAACAACCTTTGGACCAAAATTAGTTGTTATTAGACTATGTCTAGAATAAAATCCTAATTGCCAATAATTAAAATTAAAATTTTCGTTTGGCTTGACTAAATTCAACTGAATCCCTGCAAGTAAATTGTCGTTTAAAAATATTTTCTCGACTTTAGTTTGAGTGTCAGAATCAAGTAGCCGCTGATCTGCGTCAACAAATAAAATAAATTCAAAATTATTTTCTATTGCATGTTTTAAAGCTAATGACCTTCTTTCTGATATTGAAGAGTTGCGAATAATGTTTATTGAAACTTTTTTATTCTTTGCAATTTCAATTGTTTTATCAGTACTACCACCATCAAAAATATTAATATTCTCAAAAGAACAATACAAAATTGAATCTATACAGTTTGAAATATTTGACTCTTCATTGTATGTTAATATTGCAACAAAAGTAGATTTATTGATCATTATATAATTAATTTAGTCGTTTAAATCCCGAATGACAAGTTTTTCCATCAATAAACCTTTCAATGTTTTCTTGATTTACTGATAAGAAATTAAATATTTCATTTAGTTCATTGAAATAAACATCTAATTTTTCAGGCTTATGTTCAGTACATGCATAAAAAGAATTTGAAGCAAGAATTCCTCTTTTTAACATCTCCTGAGTCAGGTATGTTTTAAATTCAAGGGCTTTCGGTGATATAAAATTAAAAGCACTTAAAGCCGGCAGTCCAGAAATTGATATATCAAGATTATTGGCTATCGAGATGTCTTTCCATGTTTTTGCAACATTTTTTCCAATACTAGTAATCACTTCCCAGGATTTATTTTTTTTCATAACATCAAGAGTTTTCAATGCCGCAGCAGGTCCTATTCTTTCTGTCCAGAATGTACTACTTATAAATGTACTTTGCGCGTATTCCATTATTTCTCTTCTACCAATAATAGCATTTATGGCATATCCATTACCAAGAGCCTTGCCAAACATTGCAATATCAGGTTCAACGCCGTATTTTAAATGTAATCCTCCATAGGTTTCTCTAAATCCAGATGTACATTCATCAAAAATTAACACAATATTTTTCTCCGTTGCAATATTTCGCACTTTTAATAAGAAATTATCTTCGGGTTCATAATTTCTCATTACTTCCATAAAAATTACTCCAATATTTTTTTCAGTAATAAGTTTTTTTAATGTTTCAAAGTCATTATAGTTAAATGTATGAGTGGTATCTAATAATGCCTGTGGCACACCATTTGGTTCCAAGCCAGGTAATAAATGACCATTCAACTCTTTACTTGATTCTAGGTTAGCGGCAAGGTACCAATCATGCCAACCATGATAACCACATATTGCAACATCATCTTTGCCAGATGCAGCCCTAGCAATTCGTAATGCTACTGCATTTGCTTCTCCTCCGCTACGGGTATATTTTACCATTTGCGCCCAAGGATGCAATTCAATTAATTTTTCAGCTAAATATACCTCTTCAGGACAATTTAAAGTTGACATATTTCCTGATTTAATTACATTAGTTACAAATTCATCTACTTCATCATTTCCATAACCTAATGTATTTGTACCTATTCCCATAATACACATATCTAAATATTTATTATCATCTAGGTCCCAAACATTAATGCCTTTTGCTTTAGTAAAATAAGATGGCCACATATCTGGCAAAAACATCTCTGACCTCTTTGATAGTAACATGTTCCCTCCTGGTATAACAGTTTTGGCTCTTTTCCATAACTTCTGACCTGTTCCTAATTTTGCTCCCTCATTTCTTTGTATTTCAATATTTTCCATAAATAATTCGGGTTTATTGTTAAACAACTTCAATATTTCATTCCATTTAAAAAAAATTTGCTGATTTAGCTCTTTGAATACATTTGTCATCACATTCAAATCAACTTTTTCGTCAATAGTCAGTCTTAACTTTGATAGATCAATAGAGTTTTTTAAAATAATATTTTTAAAGAGATTGGTATTTTTGTAAAAAAATGGAGTCACATGCTCTCTATCATATTTTGATGTAGCATTCTTCCATGCATATTCAAGAGATTCAAACCTAAAAGCTTCAACATCAAGTCCATCAGGGTATGTTGGAGGTTGAGTATTACTTGAATAATCAGAATTCGAATCAATCAAGTTTGAAATTACCTCGTCAACAATTGATGCATCTACAAAAGGGCAATCGCCCGTGACACGAATTACAATATCTGCCCCTTCTGACTTAGCAATTTTGTAATATCTATCTAGTACATCATTTTCATCACCACCAAAAGCATCATAACCTAAGTCTTTTACAAATTTAATCAACTCTTTGTCTTCCTCATTTTGAGTTGTGGCAACAATAATCTTATTTATTAAAGTCGATTTTGATAACCTTTTTAGTAATAATTCAATAACAGAAATGTCGCCTAGTTTTTGTAATACTTTTTTAGGAAACCTTTTGGAACCTAACCTAGCTTGAACTATTGCAACTACTTTCATTATATAAACTTAAATTGATAAAAAATTATTCAAATGACTTGCACCAATCAATCATTCTTCCGATTCCTTCTTTAGAACAAATTGAAGGGGTCCATTTTATTTCTTTATTTGCCTTGTTGATATCTGCAATAAAAACTTTTTGATCACTAATTCGCCATGGCAATTTTTCATATTTCATTTGAATATCCATTTTTTCTTCTAAAATGGAAAACAGTTCCAACAAGGATAAGCTATTTGAAACACCACCACCAATATTAAAAACTTCTCCTTTAATATTGTCAACGTTTTGAATTGCAGAAAAATAACAATTTATTAAATCGTCTGCAAAAAGCACATCTCTAACTTGCTTTCCAGATCCTGAAATAGAAAATAGATTATTGGTTTTGCCGTTTTTTATCTCTAAAGCTTTTTGTATGAACCATCCTATCCAACCTTGGTCAGCAGTTGCAAACTGTCTACCTCCAAATATTGACGAATGCCTAAATATTATAGTTCTTATACCAAACATCTTTGCATAATCAAGCATATATTGATCTGTTGCCCCCTTAGAACAGCCATATGGAGATTGAAAATTTAATGGCACTTTTTCATCAAATCCATTCGGAAAATCCAAAGCTTCAAATCGCGTTTTGTTCTCAAAATATTCTACCCAATCTAGATCACCATATACTTTATTAGTTGATGAATATGTGACAATTGCATTGGGACAATATTTTCTTACAGATTCTAATAAATTATTTCCACCAATTACATTGACCTCGAAATCAAATCTAGGATTTTCTAAAGAAGTGGTCATTGCTACTTGTCCTGCTAAATGAAAAATAACATCTGGCATTGAATCTCTAATGGCAAATTCTACATCATTATAAGATCTGATATCAGATTTATAAAACTTAAATTTTCCTAATGTATTAAGCCATCTTAAATTTGATTCTGAGCCTGTTCGATACAAATTATCAAAAACAAATAATTCATCACCTCTCTTTAATACTTCAGCAGCTAAATTTGACCCCAAAAAACCACACCCACCTGTTATTAAATATTTCATGATTTACTTTTTAAGAATTTTTTTATTACATCGGCTATATATTCATAATGAGATATTTCTAATCCAGGCCAAACACCTAACCAAAATGAATGATTCATTATCAAATCAGTGTTATTAAGTTCACCAATGATTCTAATTTTGGTATTCAAATAGGCTGGCTGTTTGGTTAAATTTCCTGCAAATAATAACCTTGTTCCGATCTTATTTAATTCCAAGTATCTTACTAATTCATTACGATTAATATTTGTTTCGGGGCGAATAGTAATCAGAAAACCAAACCAACTTGGATTACTATTTTCAGTAGCTTGTGGTAATATAAAATATTCTTCAAATTGTTTCAAAATTTCATTTAGACTTTTGTGATTTTGCCTTCTTTTCTCAACAAAATAATCGGCCTTTTTTAATTGATTTAATCCAATTGCCGCTTGCATGTCAGTTGCTTTGAGATTAAAACCAAGGTGCGAGTATGTATATTTATGATCATAACCACACGGAAGCTCCCCGAGTTCCTGGTCAAATCTTTTTCCACAAGTATTATCAACTCCTGGCTCACACCAACAGTCTCTGCCCCAATCTCTAAAACTTTCAGCTATTTTTTTTAAAGATGGATTATTTATCAACACCGCGCCACCCTCACCAGTTGTTATATGATGAGCGGGATAAAAAGACAGTGTCGCCAAGTCGCCAAAAGTTCCTGTTTTTTTGTTGTCATAAGTAGCTCCTAAGCTATCACAGTCATCTTCTATTAACCATAAATTATACTTTTTTGCAAACTCAACGACTACTTTTAAATTAAATGGATTGCCGAGCGTATGGGCAATCATTATAGCCCTTGTTTTACTTGAAATTGCATTTTCAAGTTGGCTAACCAATATATTATAAGTAGGAATATCGACATCTACAAAAACTGGTATACACCCAAATTGAATAATAGGATTCACTGTAGTTGGAAATCCTGCAGCAACAGTTATTACCTCATCGCCTGGCCTGATAGCCCTTTCACCCAACTTTGGCGAAGTTAATGTGTAAAAGGCTACAAGATTGGCTGATGAACCAGAATTAACAAACAAAGAAAATCTACTGCCAAAATACCTGGCTAATTCTTTTTCAAACTGATTTGCATATCTGCCTGTAGTAAGCCATCCATCTAAACTAGCATCTACAGCATGCAACAAGTCCTCAGAGTCAATTAATTTTCCAGTTACTGGAATATAATCTTTACCTGCTTCTGGTTTTTTGGTTACGTTTTTTTGGGCTTTTTCTTTGAGTTTATCAAGCAGATCTCCTTCAAAATTTTTAAACATAAAATTAATTATTCTTTTCGTTAATATACCTCCATGTAATTCCCAGGCCATCTACTAAATTAGTTTGCTGACACCAATTTTGCAAACTATTAACTTTCTTCACCTCTTTAGTTAATTCCTTAGTTTCAGATTTTCTATTATTTACAACACCAAAATTTAATTTAGTCATGGAATTTTTTGATATTTTTTTACACAAGTAAACTAACTCTTTGATTGAGATAGTTTCATTTGATTTTAAATGATATAGATCTATATCATCATTATTGCAATCACTATTAATTATTTGCATTAGACCATTTACAACATCTGTAATAAATATAAAATTTCTTTTTTGTTCTCCAGAAGTAAAATCAATAAAAGGCGCGTTTGACTTAAATTTCTCAAACAGCATTGTCACAAACTTCCAAGAATCATCTCCTGGTCCATAAAAATATTCTAAAACAACATTTTTAATATTGATTTTACTTTTATAAAACTCAAGCCATTCAGCAAACTGGTGTTTTGTTAAAGAATACTCATTTACAAATGGTTCTAAAGAAGTTCCAATATTAATAAATTCTTTTACTCCACTTTCTATTGAATTTAATAGTATTGACAGGGGGAAAGAATAATTTGATGCTACAATTTCTTCGATAGTTTCTCCTCTTTTTCCATAAGAAGCTGCAGCATGAATTACTAAATCAATTTTACGATTATTAAATATCTCCGAAATTGAAACCTCTTCAATGTTAATTATTTCAACATTATCTTTAATTTGCTCTAATCTTACTAAAGAGGATTTGTTTCTAACCAACAATAGTAATGTTACATTTTCTGCTACAAGATTTTTTGCAATACTTGATCCTAGAAATCCACTTGCTCCTGTTAATAATATTACTTTATTTCGCATCCATTAGTTTAAAATAATAATTTAAATCAGATTGCATTATTTCTATTGCATTCATTTTTTTATCATAAAAACTTTTGTACCAATTGATAGTTAATGAAATCGCTTCGCTTGTGTTCATTCTTGGCCTCCAATCAGTTTCACTCATTACCTTGCTAATATCCAATCTCAATAGCTTTGCCTCATGATGATTTTTTATGTCTTCATTTATTTTAATTCGACCTTTGCCAAGAATATCTATTGCTTTTTGTGCTATTGATAATACTTTTAAATTATCTGTTAATTGGGGCCCAAAATTCCAAGCTCCGGAATATTTAGCTGAATTTAAATTAAGTAATAATCCTATTTTTAAATATCCTACTAGGGGCTCTATAACATGCTGCCAAGGTCTTATTGAATTCGGACTTCGAATTACAATATCATTATTTGAATTTACAGCTCTTATTATATCTGGAATTATTCTATCTTTTGACCAGTCGCCTCCTCCAATTACATTTCCTGCCCTACAAACTGCAATTGCTTTCTGATGTTGATTATATTTAGCTACATTAAAAAAGGAATTTTTATACGAATCTATTACTAATTCACAACAAGCTTTACTAGCACTATATGGATCATACCCACCTAGTCTATCATTTTCTCTGTAAGGATATTCCCATTCATTATTATGATATACTTTATCTGTTGTTATTAATACAACATTACATTTATTTCCTAATAATCTTATTGCATCCATTAAATTAGCAGTTCCAATTGCATTTACTTCAAAAGTTTCAGAGGGAATCTCATAAGACAATCTAACTAAGGGTTGCGCAGCTAAATGAAAAATATAATCAGGCTGAAAATCTATCACCGCATTTTTTAAAGCTTCCCTATCTCTCAAATCACCTATAACAGATTCACATAAAGAATTGCCATTAATTTCGGAAAATAAATTAGTTTCATCTTCTGGAGCAAGTGCATATCCCTTAATAATTGCACCGAGATCATTTAAAATTTTGACTAACCAAGCTCCCTTAAAGCCAGTATGGCCAGTAATAAAAACACGTTTACCAAAATATCCGCTTCTTAAGTCTTTCATTATTTCCAAATTTTCCATTCTGCTTTTCCCGAATTCCAGAGTTCATTCAAATCCATTTTGTCTTTCAAGGAATCCATTGGCCTCCAAAAACCAGGATGCTTATATGACATTAATTGTTTGTCTCTTGCTAAATTTTCCAAGGGTTCTTTTTCCCATATTGTTTTGTCTCCATTTTTAATATAATTAAAAATTTCAGGTTGACAAACAAAAAATCCACCATTAATCCATCCAATATCTTCCGATCTTTTCTCGTGAAAAGATTCAACAAGTGACTCATGATTAATTTGCAATACACCAAATCTTCCACTAGGTTGAACAGAAGTCACAGTGCATAATTTATTGTTTTTTTCATGGAAATCTACTAAGTCTTTTATGTTTACATTAGATACCCCATCCCCATAGGTTAACATGAATGGCTCGTTTCCTATATATTTTTGAACTCGTTTTATTCTTCCACCAGTTAGAGTTTCAGGACCAGTTTCTACTAATGTTATTTTCCAATTTTCTGCGAAACTATTATGTACTTCAAGTTTATTATTTGAGACATCTATCGTCACATCTGCATGGTGTAGAAATAAGTTCGCAAAATACTCTTTTATAACATAACCTTTATATCCTAGACATACAACAAATTCATTATACCCATAACTAGAATATATTTTCATAATATGCCATAAAATAGGCATTCCGCCAATTTCTACCATTGGCTTTGGTCTAACATCTGTTTCTTCAGCTAATCTAGTTCCAAATCCACCTGCAAGAATTACTACTTTCATATTATATATTATTCTTTAAAATAACGCACACAACTGCGCACATTTAACCTATTTTTCAACCTTTTTCACTAACCCATAAACAAAAAATCAAACATGTAAAGTATTTGATTTTCAGCTTATTAATGATTTACAACTATCTTTAAATACCCAATATTAGTGTGGACCACACTAATCTTACATCATTAATCTATGCCAACCACCTTGGCATTCCCATCCAAACTTTCAAACACACTATTATTGCTAATAAATTCTGGCACCAAGGCCTTCATCAAAGCAACCATCTCAGTTTCATTCTTATTCGTAAGTACAAGGGTTCTAAACTGATTGAACTTCGCTTCTATATCCTGCATCGCTACTTCTCTTACTTTAGCGATCATGATTTTTTCATGATAGGTATTCAAGGTATTCTCTGCATCGTTCAACAATTCCTCATATAATTTTTCACCAGGTCTCAATCCACTATATGTAATATCAATATCGATATTAGGGATATAACCATATAAGCGGATCATCTTTTTTGCTAAATCTGCAATGGTTACTGGTTGGCCCATATCAAATACAAAAATCTCACCACCATTACCCATACTGCCTGCTTCCAATACCAATTGACAAGCTTCGGGGATGGTCATAAAATAACGTGTGATATTCGGATGCGTAACGGTAACAGGTCCACCGTTTTCAATTTGTTGTTTGAATCGGTTGA
>JACCDU010397829.1_pt1 | contig 25710 bp, 28 predicted proteins | sample 7446081 | NCBI WGS metagenome assembly JACCDU01 (sample SAMN15323447, study PRJNA562643) | freshwater metagenome | isolation source: river surface water | place: USA:Blue River Watershed | collected 2017-08-17
AGGGTTCAGGGTTGCTTGTCAGACGCGCAGGACGCGCTCGCCGCGCCCGATACCGCACGCACCGGTGCGCACGGTCTCCAAAATGGCGCTGCGGTCGATCGCCTCCAGAAAGGCGTCGTTCTTGGACGAGTCACCGGTGAGCTCGATCGTGTAGCTCTTGTCGGTGACGTCGATCACGCGGCCGCGGAAAATGTCGGCCATGCGTTTCATTTCTTCTCGTTCCTTGCCCACGGCCCGCACTTTGACGAGCATCAGCTCGCGTTCGGTGTAGGCACCTTCGGTCAGGTCCACCACCTTGACCACTTCGATCAGGCGGTTGAGGTGCTTGGTGATCTGTTCGATCACGTCATCCGACCCGGTGGTCTGGATGGTCATGCGCGAGAGGCTCGGGTCTTCGGTGGGGGCCACCGTGAGCGATTCGATGTTGTAGCCGCGGGCCGAAAACAGGCCCACCACACGGGACAGGGCCCCGGCTTCGTTCTCGATCAGAACGGCAATGATGTGTTTCATGTCAGCTTCCTCTTTTCGCCGCCCTCCCCCGCGCACGGTAATGCGCGGGCTTGGCGGGCAATAGATTCGTCAATTGGGAAAAATTACAGATCCTCGGAGCCCAGCAGCATCTCGGTGATGCCCTTGCCGGCCTGGACCATCGGGAACACGTTCTCGGTGGGGTCGGTCTGGAAGTCGATGAAGACGGTGCGGTCCTTGAGCTTGCGGGCCTCGATCAGCGCGCCTTCGACGTCTTGTGGACGTTCGATGCGCATGCCCACATGCCCATAGGCCTCGGCCAGCTTCACGAAGTCCGGCAGCGCATCCATGTAGCTGTGGCTGTAGCGACCGGAGTACTCGATCTCCTGCCACTGGCGCACCATGCCAAGGTAGCGGTTGTTGAGCGACAGGATCTTGATCGGGGTGTTGTACTGCAGACAGGTCGACAGCTCCTGGATGCACATCTGCACCGAGCCTTCACCGGTGATGCAGAACACCTCGCTCTCGGGCTTGGCCAGTTTGATGCCCATGGCATACGGAATGCCCACACCCATGGTGCCCAGACCGCCGGAATTGATCCAGCGGCGCGGCTGGTCAAACTTGTAGTACTGGGCGGCGAACATCTGGTGCTGACCCACGTCGGACGTGATGTAGGCGTCGGCGTCCTTGGTCATGTTCCACAGGGTCTCGACCACCATCTGCGGCTTGATGACCGTGGTGTTGGCGCGGTCGTACTTCATGCAGTCGCGCGAACGCCAGCCTTCGATAGTGTCCCACCAGCCCTTGAGTGCCGCGGCATCGGGCTTGAGACCGGATTCGCGGATCATGCCCATGAGCTCGGTCAGCACGTCCTTGACGTCGCCCACGATGGGCACGTCGACCTTGACGCGCTTGGAAATGCTCGACGGGTCGATGTCGATGTGGATGATCTTGCGCTCCACCGAAGCAAAGTGCTTGGGGTTGCCGATCACGCGGTCATCGAAACGGGCGCCGACAGCCAGCAGCACGTCGCAGTTCTGCATGGCGTTGTTCGCTTCGAGCGTGCCGTGCATGCCCAGCATGCCCAGAAAGCGGCGGTCGGTGGCCGGAAAAGCGCCCAAGCCCATCAGGGTGTTGGTGACCGGGTAGTTCAGCATGTCCACCAGCGCGCGCAACTCGCCGCTGGCTTCGCTCAGCAGCACGCCGCCGCCGGTGTAGATGTAGGGCCGCTTGGCCGACATCAGCAGTTGCAAGGCCTTGCGGATCTGGCCGCCGTGCCCCTTGCGCACCGGGTTGTACGAGCGCATCTCGACCGATTCAGGGTAGCCGGTATACAGCGCCTTGTTGAAAGACACGTCCTTGGGGACGTCCACCACCACGGGGCCGGGACGGCCGCTGCGCGCGATGTGGAAGGCCTTTTTCATCACGCTGGCCATGTCGCGCGCATCCTTGACCAGGAAGTTGTGCTTGACGATCGGGCGGGTGATGCCGACGGTGTCGCATTCCTGGAAGGCATCCAGACCAATCGCGGCCGTGGGCACCTGACCGGAGATGATCACCATCGGGATGCTGTCCATGTAGGCGGTGGCGATGCCGGTCACGGCATTGGTCAGGCCGGGGCCGGAGGTGACCAGCGCCACGCCAACGTCACCCGTGGCACGGGCATAGCCGTCAGCCGCGTGCACGGCAGCCTGCTCGTGACGCACCAGGACATGCTCGATGGTGTCTTGTTTGTAGAAGGCGTCGTAGATGTGCAGGACAGCGCCACCGGGATAGCCCCATATGAACTTGACGTTCTCGGCCTGCAGGGTTTTGACGAGGATTTCGGCGCCGCGCAGTTCTTCGCCCTGGACAGCGGCTGCGGAGGCCGTTTCGGCTTTGGAAACTTCCATGATGTTCAACCTTTGTGATTTTCTCTGACGAAAAACCTTGGGTGCCCCTTGGCTCGACTCTCGTGAAGTGGCTTTGGGACTTGAGACCACCAACATGGACGCCAGATCGTGAAAGCGCCGGATGGTGATCCGTTTGCCATTTTTCAATTGCAAGATGGAATTATCGCACTGTTACCGACCCTTACCCCCCAGCCGGCGGTCATTTGCGCTTGAATGCCATAATCGGCACGCATTTTTGCCCCATTCACGAATTCAGCCTTGGCCACCGAAAAAGAACTTTCGGACTTTCTCAAACAAGTCGAAAAGAAAGCCTTCAAACGCACGTACTACCACGTGCGCGACGAGGATGCGGCCCTGGACATCCTGCAGGACAGCATGATCAAGCTGTCCACCCATTACGGCGACAAACCCGCCGAGGAATTGCCCTTGCTGTTTCAGCGCATCCTTTCCAACACGACGCTGGACTGGTTTCGCCGCCAAAAAACCCGCAACGCCCACTTCACCACACTGACTGATTTTTCGGCGCCCGACGGACCGGAGGACTTCGATTTGCTCGAAGTCAATTCCGGTCAGACCCACCAGCAACTCGGGGAAAGCGCCGAACAATGGACTGGCCGCCTGCAGACCATGCAGCACATCGAATCGGCCGTCATGGATTTGCCTGCACGTCAACGAGAAGCCTTCCTGCTGCGTTACTGGGAGGAATTGGATGTCGCCGAAACAGCAGCCGTGATGGGCTGCACCGAAGGCAGCGTCAAAACCCATTGCTCGCGCGCCATCCAGGCCCTGCACCGCATTCTGTCCGCCCGGGGAATACAACCATGAAACAACACGACATCCTTGCCGAGCCGGCCTCCATGGATCGGATGGGTCAGAATCTGGCCGGACTGCTGACACTGGCCAGTGGCGATCTGCCACACGACCTGACAGAACGACTGCGCGTGGCTCGCCAGCAAGCTCTGGCCGTACGCAAACCAGAGCCGCAACGCAATCACCAGGTGATCGCCCAAGGCAGCAGCCTGACGCTTGCCGGACCACCCAGCGAAGGCTTGGGGCTTTGGAGCATTCTCGGCTCGGTCTTGCCGCTGCTGGCCTTGCTGGCTGGTTTGGTGACTGTCCAATGGTTAGATGGCGAACAAACCGTGTCCGAGCTGGCCGAAATCGACACTGCCTTGCTGGTGGACGATCTGCCTCCAGCCGCCTATTCCGATCCGGGTTTTGTCCAGTTCATGCGCCAGTCTGGCGCAGAGACAGGCAGCCAGGACTGAGCGGCATGCACCTGTCAATCCGTCTGCTCCAGTCCTTCTGCCTGTGCAGCGCGCTGCTGTGGCTGCCTGCCACAAGCACAGCTCAGACCGGTTCAACCGTTGTGACCAAAGCCCAGGACAGCGGCAACTGGAAGCAGCTGCGGGCCCACGAAAAACAGGCCTTGTCGCCGCTGGCCGCGCAGTGGGGCGAACTCACCGAAACCCAGCGCAGCAAATGGCTGGCCATTGCACAGAATTTTGACCACCTCTCTGCTGCGGAGCAGCAGGTCATGCAGGCCCGCATGAAGGAATGGGTGGCCCTGAGCCCCGCGCAACGCAACCAGGCACGGCTGAACTTCAACAGCCTGCAGAGCCTGCCAAAGGACCAGAGAAAAAACCGCTGGGACGAGTACCAGGCCCTGAGTGACGAAGACAAGCGAAAGCTTTCCGCAGGTGTGCTCAGCCCCGCAAAAACAGCCGCCCCCAGCCCCAAACCCATGGCTTCGGACCGCTTGGTACAGCCCACGCTGCGCACGGTGCCAGCTGCAGCCCTGCCCCCGCGCGCACCCATCGACCGCAAAACACTGCTGCCGGTGCCCCCCGCGCCTGCTGACAGCCATCCCGCAGCATCACCCGCTGAGCCGGCTTCGGAGGCCCCTGCTTCATGAGCGAGGTCGGAGCCTCTCTGGCCTTCACGCGACAGGCACCGGCACTCCCGCGCCGGATGGCTTGCTGGTTCTACGAAGGCATGCTGCTTTTCGGCGTGGTGTTCATCGCCGGTTACTTGTTCAGCGCCCTGAGCCAGACCCGCCATGCCATGGACAACCGCCCAGGATTGCAGGCCTTCGTGTTTCTGGTGCTGGGCATCTATTTCACCTGGTTCTGGCACCGTGGCCAGACCCTGGCCATGAAAACCTGGCACATCCGGGTGGTTGACACCCAAGGCCGCCCCATCAGCCAAAGACGGGCTCTGGGCCGCTACCTCGCCAGCTGGCTGTGGTTTGCGCCCCCGCTGGCCGTGACCTGGCCCTTGCGCCTGCCCGCCCTGGAGGTGACCGTGCTCACGCTGGGCTGGGTGGCCATATGGGCCTTGCTCAGCCGCTTCCACCCCGAGCGCCAGTTCTGGCATGACGCCCTGGCCGGCACCCGACTGGTCTCGACCCGCTAGCAGCCGTTTCGTCAGCGACAATCAGGGCATGAGTTCCAGCCCTTCTCCCAGCAATCCGCAAAAAACCCGCAAAGGGCTCTCGCGCATCTTTCACGCGGGGGGCTATTCGCTGCAAGGCCTGGCGGCAGGCTGGGGAGAGACGGCCTTTCGCCAGGAAGCCATCGCCGCCATCGTGCTGGTACCCCTGGCATTCAGGCTGGGGCAAGGCTGGACAGAGGTGGCCTTGCTGGCTGGCAGCGTGTTGCTGGTGATGATCGTAGAACTGCTCAACACCGGCATCGAGTCGTGCATCGATCGCATCGGCCCCGAATGGCATGACCTGTCCAAACGGGCCAAGGACATGGGTAGCGCGGCCGTGCTGCTGAGCCTGCTGCTGTGTGCCGGGGTGTGGCTGGCCGCACTGTGGTCCTTCTTTCAGAACTGAGCGCGCCATGTCCGCACCCCACTTCTCTGTTTGTGTCTATTGCGGCTCCAAGCCCGGCAAGGACCCGCTTTTTGCAACCGTGGCCACCGAAGTGGGCCGCTGGATCGGCGAACACGGCGGGCAGTTGGTCTATGGCGGTGGCCGCAACGGCCTGATGGGCATCCTGGCCGACAGCACCCGCGCGGCGGGTGGCCGCGTGGTGGGCGTGATCCCCAGCGCCCTGGTCGAGCGCGAATGGGCCCATGAGGGCTGCGATGAATTGCACATCGTCGAGACCATGCATGAGCGCAAGCGCATGATGATGGAGCGTGCCGACACCTTCCTGGCCCTGCCCGGCGGCATCGGCACCTTCGAGGAACTCTTCGAGATCTGGGCCTGGCGACAGCTGGGCTACCATGACAAACCCATCGGCATCTTGAGCAGCCGCGGCTACTACGACAGCCTGATGCAGTTCATGCGTCAGGTGGTGGATGAGGGCTTCATGGGCGACTGGCAGATGGATCTGGTACAGACCGGTGAAGATGCTGCCCCACTACTGCGTCAGCTGGTGCAGGCGGCCGGCTTTGCGCCACGCGCCTTCACCGAAAAGCTCTGAGCCCGACTCAGATCGCGCTGTCGTCCTGCTCACCGGTGCGGATGCGCACCACGCGGTCCACTGAAGTCACAAAGATCTTGCCGTCACCGATCTTGCCGGTGCGGGCGGCCTTGACGATGGCGTCCACGCAACGCTCCACATCGTCGTCCTTGACCACCACCTCGACCTTCACTTTGGGCAGAAAGTCCACCACATATTCGGCACCACGGTAGAGCTCGGTGTGGCCCTTTTGGCGCCCGAACCCTTTGACTTCGGTGACCGTCAGACCGGTCACACCGCATTCGGCCAGTCCCTCGCGGACCTCTTCGAGCTTGAACGGTTTGATGACGGCGGTGATCTGTTTCATGTTCTGGAGTCCTTGGGTGAATCAGGCGCGAAAGCGGTTGGTCATAGGATAACGCCAATCTTTGCCGAAGCTGCGGTGCGTCACACGGATACCCACCGGCGCCTGGCGGCGCTTGTACTCGTTGAGCTTGATGAGGCGGGTGACCTTCTCAACGTCGGCGCGCTCGTAGCCGTCGGCGATCAGCGCGGCCACGCCCTCGTCGTTTTCCATGTAGCGCTCGATGATCGCGTCCAGTACTTCGTACTCGGGCAGGCTGTCCTGGTCCTTCTGGTCCGGGCGCAGTTCGGCACTCGGCGGGCGGGTGATGATGCGCTCGGGGATCGGGTTGCTGCCGGTGCCGTAGGGGTCGTTGGCGTTACGCCAGCGCGCCAGCGCAAACACTTTGGTCTTGAGCACGTCCTTGATGACCGCGAAACCGCCGGCCATGTCGCCGTACAGCGTGCAATAACCCGTGGCCATCTCGCTTTTGTTGCCGGTGGTCAGCACAATCGCCCCGGTCTTGTTGGACAGCGCCATCAGGAGCGTGCCGCGGATGCGGGCCTGGATGTTTTCTTCGGTGGTGTCTTCGGGCAGGCCTGCAAACTGGCCAGCCAGTGCGGTGCGGAAACCCTCAAACAGCGGCGCGATCGCGATCTCGTCGTAGCGTACGCCCACCCGTTTGGCCATGTCCCGGCTGTCGATCCAGCTGATGTCGGCCGTGTAGGGCGAAGGCATCATCACCGCATGGATCTTGTCTGCGCCGATCGCGTCCACCGCGATCGCCAGCACCAGCGCCGAGTCGATGCCGCCCGACAGACCCAGAATGGCGCCCTTGAACCCGTTTTTGCCCAGGTAGTCACGCACGCCCAGCACCAGCGCGTCCCACAGCTCGGCCTCGGGCGTGGGCAAGGGCTGCACGGCATCCTGGGCGGCCGTCAGCACCGCACGTTCGCCCACCAGTTCGATCTGCATGTCGAGCGCCGCATCGCGGAAGCCATCGGCCCGGGCCACCACCGCGCCGGCATCGTCCAGCGCGAAAGAACGGCCCTCGAAGATGACCTCGTCCTGCCCGCCCACCAGATGGGCGTAAATCAGGGGCAGGCCGCTGTCCTGCACGCGCTCGCGCATGCGCTGCTCGCGCTCGGCGCTCTTGCCGGCATGAAACGGCGAGGCGTTGAGCACCGCCAGCACCTGTGCGCCCGCGTCACGGGCCAGGCGTGCCGGCTCCTCGAACCAGGCGTCTTCGCAAATGAGCATGCCCACGCGCACACCGGCCACCTCGAACACGCCCACGCCTTCGCCGGGGGTGAAGTAACGGCGCTCGTCGAACACCTGGTAGTTGGGCAGCTCGCGCTTGTCGTAGTGCGCCACGATCTGGCCTTCGCACAACACAGACGCCCGGTTGTGGCGCCGCGTCACGGCCACGCTGCGGGTGCGCAGGCCACCGCCCTCGGGGTGACCGACCACCACATGCAGGCCCTGCAACCCCGCCAGCTCCTGGGCGATGCTTTTCAGGGCATCATCGCAGGCGTCGATGAAGGCAGGACGCAAAAACAGGTCTTCGGCGGCGTAGCCGCAGATCGACAACTCGGGCGTGAGCACGAGCCGGGCACCGCGGGCGTAAGCCTCGCGGGCGCAATCGATGATCTTGCGGGCATTGCCCGCCATGTCGCCCACGACAAAATTGAGCTGGGCGACGCAAATCTGGAGAGTCATACAGGTGCAGGACGGTGAGAGCGGCAATTATGTCACCCGTGTCTTCGCGGACATGGATGCGGTCGAACCCGCCATCTGGGACGGTCTGCTGGCGCGCCAAAGCAGCCCCACCCCGTTCATGCGTCACGCCTGGCTGCAGGCCATGGGCGCCAGCGGCTCGGCTACGGTGCGCACCGGCTGGGCGCTGCGCCTGTTCACCCTCTGGCAGGGCGAGGCACTGGCCGGCGCCTGCCCGGTCTGGCTCAAGGGCCACTCGCGCGGTGAATACGTGTTCGACTGGGCCTGGGCCGAAGCCTACGAGCGCCATGGCCTGCCCTACTACCCCAAGGCCATCGTGGCTTCACCCTTCACCCCGGTGCCCGGCACCCGCCTGCTGGCCCGCACGGCAACAGACCGCATCGCCCTGCTGCAGGCCCTGACCGGCTGGTGCGAGTCCGAGGCCGTGCCCTCGCTGCACATTCTGTTTGGCGACGACACCGACCAGACCGCATGCCGACAGGCCGGCCTGATGCTGCGCCAGCAGGTGCAGTTCCACTGGCAAAACGTTGGTTGGCGCGACTTCGAGGACTTTCTGGCCAGCCTGAACCAGGAGAAACGCAAAAAGATCCGGCAGGAGCGGCGCAAGGTGCAAAACGCCGGGGTGGTCTTTCGCGCCGTGCCGGGGCAGCAGGCAAGCGACGCCGACTGGGCCTTTGTGCAGCAGTGCTACCAGCAGACCTACTGGGAACACGGCAACCCGCCCTACCTGCAGCCGGGCTTTTTCGAGGCCATGCGCCGGGACATGCCGGAGAACTGGGTGATGTTCATCGGCGAGCGTGCAGGCCAGCAGGGCCAGGAACCCATGGCCATGAGCCTGATCGGCCTGCAGCGCGATGCGGCGGGTTCAGCGGGTGTGGCCTATGGCCGCTACTGGGGCGCCACGCAAAGGGTGGACTGCCTGCACTTTGAGGCCTGCTATTACCAGCCCATCGAATGGTGCATTGCCAACGGCGTGCAGCGCTTTGAAGGCGGCGCCCAGGGCGAGCACAAGATGGCGCGCGCCCTGCTGCCGGTACAGACCGCCAGCGCCCACTGGATCGCCCACCCGGGCTTTGCCGAAGCGATTGGACGTTTTCTGGAGCGCGAGCGCGAGGGCGTGGCCGACTACATGGATGTGCTGGCGCAACACAGCCCGCTGCGCCAGCCGCAGGCGCCTCAGGCCTGAGCCGCCGTGGCCACCACCTCGATGCGCCAGGACGGATCACCCAGCGCGGCCTGCACCGTGGCCCGCGGCGGCGCACTGCCAGCCACCACCCAGGCGTCCCAGACCTCGTTCATGCCCGCGATGTCGCCGATGTCGGCCAGGTAGATCTGCACCCGCAACAGGCGCGTCTTGTCACTGCCTGTCTCGGCCAGCCTCAGGTCGATCTGGCGCAGCACGTCGGCTGTCTGGCTGCGGATGTCGCTCTGCGGGCACTCGGGCACCATGCCGGCCAGGTACACCACCCCGTTGAAGATGGCAGCTTCGCTGTAGCGGGCCGCCACATGCAGGCGCTGGATCTTTGGCTGAACGTCGCTCATGCTTTTTTGCTGCCCAGTTTTGATTCGGTGCCGGCGAACAGGCGGTTGATGTTTTCGCGGTGCCGCCAGACCAGCAGCAAGGCCATGACGGACAGGGCGAACACCTCGGTCCCGCTGGCCTGCCAGGCCACGCCGTCACCAAACAGGTAGTACACCGGAGCAAATACCGCCGCCACCATGGACGCCAGCGACACATAGCGGCTGAAGTACAGCACGATGCCGAAGGTGCACAGCGCGGCCAGCGCGAGCAGGCCGTTCATGCCCACCAGCACACCCACCGCCGTGGCCACGCCCTTGCCACCGGCAAAACCGAAAAACACCGGATACAGATGCCCCAAAAACGCGGCCAGCCCCGCCATGGCCGCCGTACCGGTCCCCAGACCCCAGGCCGGGCCGAAAGCCAGCACCAGCGCCACGGGCACACCGCCCTTGAGGGCGTCGAACAACAGCGTCAGGATGGCCGCCTTCTTGCTGCCCGAGCGCAGCACATTGGTCGCGCCGGGGTTCTTGCTGCCGTAGCTGCGCGGATCGGACAGGCCCATGACACGGCTGACGATGACCGCAAAGCTCAGCGAGCCCAGCAAATAACTGCCAAGCACCACGGCAACAGGCAAGAGGTTTTCCATCGTGATGACTTTCGTTTGAACAGCCGCAATTGTAGAAGCGGCACCTTCGGCGTCAGGCCTCGTCGATCGCGCACTGCACCGGTCTGGCCCCCAGCAGCGCCACGCAGACTTGCGGGTCGATCCCCACCAGATACCCGCGCCGCCCGCCATTGATGGCGATGCGCGGCAGGCCGAGGATGGTCTCTTCGATGTAGACCGGCATCTGCCGGCGCGTGCCAAACGGCGAGGTGCCGCCCACCAGATAGCCGCTGTGCCGGTTGGCCACCTCGGGCGCGCAGGGCTCCACCGATTTGGCACCCATCTGCCTCGCCAGATTCTTGGTCGAGACCTTGCGGTTGCCGTGCATCAGCACCACCAGGGGTTTGGCGTCCTGGTCCTGCATGATGAGCGTCTTGACTACGGTGAACGGGTCCATCCCCAGTGCTTGGGCACTGTGCTGGGCACCACCATGTTCAAGGTATTCGTATGGGTGTTCGGTGAACGCCACCCCGTGCTGGCGCAGCAGCGCCGTGGCCGGGGTTTCGCTGACCCGCTCCTTCTTGGCCATCGGGGATCAGAGCGCCGGGTCGCGCAGTTCCCAGCGGATGGCGTCGATCTGCTGCAGCAGCTCGGGGCTGAGCGTGATGTCCCAGGCCTTGAGGTTTTCGTCGAATTGCGCCACCGAGGTGACGCCGATGATGGTGCTGGCCACGCTCCAGCGGTGGTAGCAAAACGCCAGCGCCATCTGGGTGGGGGTCAGGCCATTGTCACGCGCGAGCTGGTTGTAGCGGCGTGCGGCCACCAGCGCCTCTTCGCGGCCCCAGCGCTGCTTGCGCACCGACTCGTAGTTGGCGATGCGGGCATCGGGCTTGTTGTCGCCCACAAAGCCGGTCTGGTCGTATTTGCCGGTCAGCGCGCCAAAGGCCAGCGGCGAGTAGGCCAGCATCGAGACTTTGAGGCGGTAGCAGGTTTCGTCCAGACCGTTGTCGTAAAACCGGCTGGTCAGGGCATAGGGGTTTTGCACCGTCATCGCACGCGGCAAGCCGTGCTGCTCGGCCAGACGGACGAACTCATGCACGCCGTAGGGCGTTTCGTTGGACAGGCCGATGTAGCGCACCTTGCCGGCCTTGACCAGCTTGGCCATGGCTTCGAGCTGTTCGTGGATCGAGGTGGCCGACTTGTCCTTGGCCGGGTCGAAATAGCTCATGCCAAACACCGGCACATGGCGCTCGGGCCAATGGATCTGGTAGAGGTCGATGACGTCGGTCTTCAGGCGCCGCAGGCTGCCTTCGCAGGAGTTGAGGATGTCCTGCGCCGTCATGCCGCTGCCTTCGCGGATCCAGGGCATGCCGCGGGACGGCCCGGCCACCTTGGTGGCCAGCACCAGTTTGTTACGGGCGCCGGGGTTCTTTCCGAACCAGTTGCCGATATAGGTCTCTGTGGCGCCACAGGTCTCGGCCGTGGCCGGCACGGCGTACATCTCGGCCGTGTCGATGAAGTTGATGCCGGCATCGAGGGAGCGACTCAGGATCGTGTGGGCGTCTGCCTCCTTGACCTGCTCGCCAAAAGTCATGGTGCCCAGACAGATGGGGGTGACGTGCAGGTCGCTGGTGCCGAGTTGAACCTTGTTCATGGGTGTCTCTTGAGGGTATTGCTGGAAAACTTTGATTTTGTCATGGCATGACCCGCTCAGGTCCGCCCAGAGGCACGCGCCTCTTCCTGCAGCCGCAGCACGCGCCGCTGCACCTTGCCGGTCGTCGTCATCGGCAGCTGGTCAATGAACTCGATTTCCTTGGGGTATTCATAGGGCGCCAGCAAGCCGCGCACATGCGCCTGCAGCGCTTCGCGCACACCGTTTTCGTAGGCGACCACATCGGCAGCGCTTTGCCGCGCCCCCAGTGCATCGGGCGAGAGCACCACATAGGCCTTGACCAGCGCGCCGCGCTCGGCGTCGGGCTTGGGGACCACGGCAGCGTTTTGCACTGCAGGGTGCTTGACCAGGCAGTTCTCGATTTCGCCCGGGCCGATGCGGTAGCCCGCCGCCTTGAACATGTCGTCGGTGCGGCCCTGGTACCAGAGGTAGCCGTCGGCGTCACACACTGCCACATCGCCGGTACGGCACCAGTCGCCGGTGTACTTGTTGCGGGTGGCTTCGTCGTTGCGCCAGTAGCCCAGAAAGAACACCGGGTCCGGGTGGCCATGCACGTCAAAGCGGTTGACGGCCACTTCGCCGGGCGTGCCAGGCGGGCACAGCTGACCGGCCTCGTCGATGACGGCCACGCGGTGACCGGGGTAGCCTTTGCCCATGCTGCCGGGTTTGGGTGGCCACATCAGGCTGCAGTTGCCCACCACATAGTTGATCTCGGTCTGGCCGAACATCTCGTTGACCGTGACGCTCAGCTGGTCGCGGCACCAGGCAAACACCGCGTCGCCCACCGCTTCGCCCGCGCTCATGATGGCCTGCAGCTGCAGGCGGTAGCGCTCTCGCGGCGCAGGCACCGCCTTCATCATCGCCTTGAGCGCAGTGGGAAACAAAAAGGTGTGCGTCACCCCGTGTGTCTGCAGGATCTCAAAAGCCACTTCCGGCGCAAACCGACCGTTGAAAGCCACGATGGGCCGGCCAAAGTACAGGCTGGGCAAAAGCGCGTCCATCAGGCCACCGGTCCAGGCCCAGTCGGCCGGCGACCAGAACACCGCGTCGGACGTGCTGCCCTGCCGCGCGGGATCAAAGCCGAACCAGTTCTGGCTGCAGACAAAACCGGTGAGGTTGCCGATCAGCGCCCGGTGTGGAATCAGCGCGCCCTTGGGGTTGCCGGTGGTGCCACTGGTGTAGATCAGCACGGCCGGGTCGTCGGCCCGGGTTTTGACCGGCCTGAAGTCGGGGCGCTGGCGGCGGATCTCCGCATCGAACGAAAGATCGGCCAGCGCTGCGGCCTGCCCCACCCCGATCACGGTGCGCAGACCAGGGCAATCCTTTCGGGCCTCCTGCAGCGCGGCCCAGGCCGATTCGTCGGCGATCGCCACGGCGGCCTGGCTGTCCTGGATGCGGAACGACAGCGCGTCCGGCCCGAACAGCATGGACAGCGGCATGGCCACCGCCCCCATCTGCAAAACAGCCACATAGGCCACGGCGGTCTCGAAGCGTTGCGGCAGGACGATCGCCACCCGGTCGCCGGGGCGCACGCCCTGCCCCTGCAGCACCTGGCTGAGCCGGTTGGCAGCGTCCTGTAACTGACCGAAACTCCAGCTGCGCCCCAGCCCCTGCCCCGCCACATGCTCGCGGATGGCGGTCAGGTTCGCAGCGTCTGTCTGCGCGGCCCAGCGTCCACAGCAGGCCTCGGCCATGTTGAAAAATGTCGGCACCTGCCAGCCAAATCCCTGGTGCAATGCGGCGTACCGGTCAACAAAGCGATCCACGCTCAAGTCCTGCCTGCGACGGCTGCGCATGGTTTGTCTCCTTATCATCGCCCCAGTATGTACCAAGCCCAAAGAGAACCGACCAGCACCTTCGTGTCACTGCGGGGTTGCCGCTACCACCTGCTGCGCTGGGGCCCGCCCTCGTCTGACCAGCCGCCGTTGGTGCTGGCCCACGGCTGGATGGACGTGGCCGCCTCTTGGCAGTTCATGGTGGACGCCTTCAGCGATGCCTTCATGCAGGACCGCACGGTCATCGCCTTTGACTGGCGGGGCTACGGCCTGACCGAAACCCCACCCACCGACAGCTACTGGTTCCCCGACTACCTGGGCGATCTGGATGCCTTGCTGGACATCGGCAGCCCCGGGCAGCCCATCGATCTGGTGGGCCACAGCATGGGCGGCAATGTGGTGATGATGTACGCCGGCGTGCGGCCTGAGCGCATCCGCCGGCTGGTCAACCTCGAAGGCTTCGGCATGCCCGCCAGCCGTCCCGCCCAGGCCCCCGGACGGCTGTCGCAGTGGCTTGACGAGTTGCGCCAGCACCGCGAAGGCGCCATCGACCTCAAGACCTACCCCGACGCGGCCGCAGTGGCCGCACGCCTGATGAAAACCAACCCGCGCCTGCCAAAGGGCAAAGCCGAATGGCTGGCGCGGCACTGGGCAAGGCCGGACGACAAAGGCCAGTGGCGCATCCTGGGCGACGCCGCCCACAAGATCGTCAACCCCTACCTTTACCGACTGGAAGAAACACTGCAGATTTACCAGCGCATCAACGCACCGGTGCTGGCGGTTGAAGCGACGGACGATTCGCTGGGCCAGTGGTGGAAGGGCAAGTACACGCTGGACGAATACCACCAGCGCCTGCAAAGCGTGCCCCGGCACCGCATCGCGCGCATCCAGGATGCAGGCCACATGCTCCACCACGACCAACCCCGGGAACTGGCGCTCATGCTGCAAGACTTTCTGTCCGAGTCAGACTGACACAGCCTGTCACAGGCTGCGCTGCAGCGCCATCTAGAATCGCGGCTCTGAAATTGAATACCAGAGTCTGCATGCGAAAAATCCTGCTTCCTCTCCTGATGGTCTTGGGCCTGCCGATGGCTGCTCAGGCGCAGGATCATTTCTGTCCGGAGTTCCTGGCCAAACAAGGGGCACCCGAACCTGCTTACCGGGCAGAGTTGGCTTTTTCGCCTTACACACACCACTGGAACCACAATCCGGAGCACAAACCGGTGTTCCTGATCTCCCTGCATGAACAACTGCCCGGGGGACGCCTGTGCGGTATCAGTCTGTTCTCCAACTCTTTCGGACAACCCTCGGCTTATGTCTATGCAGGCCAGCAATTCGAGCACCTTTTAGGGGTGCCCGAGCTGTCGCTGAAGGTGACCGCAGGCATCCTTTACGGCTATGTGGGCCAATACAAGGACAAAGTGCCGTTCAATCACGGGGGGTTCTCGCCGGCCGTCATCCCCGCAGTGAGCTACAACTTCACGCGCCGTGATGCGCTGGAGGTCAACATCCTGGGCAAAGCTGCCGTGATGTTCGCCTACGCACGCAAATTCTGAGATCGAATTGAATGCGGCCAGCGTCAGGCTGGTTTGAGCGCAATCTTGCCAAACTGCTGCCCCGAAGCCAGCCAGTCCAGTGCCGCATGGGCCTGATCGATGGGGAACACCCGATCCATCACCGGGCGCAACTGGTGCCGGGCGCAAAAGCGCACCAGATCGCGCAGCTCTGACAGGTTGCCCAGCGTGGAGCCGTAGATCTGCAACTGGCGGATGAACACCCGGCGCAGATCGGCGCCGGGCTGGTCGCCGCTGGTGGCGCCGCAGGTCACGATGCGACCGCCGCGCACGGCCGACTTGAGCGCGCTGTCCCAAACGGCAGCGCCGACGTTTTCAAACACCACATCGACGCCGCGTTTGCCGGTCAGCCGCATGACCTCTTTGACCACATCGTGCGTGCGACTGCAAATCGCCGCGTCGGCCCCCAGCGCCAGCGCACGTTCGCACTTGTCCGGTTCGCGCGAAGTCACGATCACGCGCGCCCCCATGGCTTTGGCCAGCTGCAGACCGGCCAGCGAAACACCGCCGCCAATGCCGAAGATCAGCACCGTCTCCCAGGGTTTCAGGCGTGCCTGCGTCATCAGCATGCGCCAGGCCGTGAGGTGGTTCACACCGAGCGCGGCAGCGTCTTCGAACGTCCAGCCTTCGGGCATGGGCACGGCGTTGCGTGCGGGCACGCTGATGTATTCGGCCAGCGTGCCATCGCGGTGCTCGCCCAGCAGCTTCATGGCCGTGCACAGCACCTCTTCGCCGCGCACGCAAAACTCGCAGTGGCCGCAGGTCACGCCCGGGTAAAGCAGCACCCGGTCACCGGGTTTGAGTTCGGGGTGGCCTGCGTCCACCGCTTCAACCACACCGGCGCCGTCGATGCCCATGATTTGCGGCAGCGTGTGGGTGATGCCCGCGCCGCTGTCGCGCATGTACAGGTCCACGCGGTTGAGCGTGGCCGCGTGCAGGCGCACCAGCACCTCGCCTGTCTGTCGCACCGGCATCGGCCGCTCGCCGATCGCCACCACCTCGTTGCCGCCGTGGCCAGTCAGGTAGACCGCTTTCATCGCCATCCTCTTTTCAGTTTTTTTGAGCCTGACCCCAGTAGTGCCAGGTGAGCACACGCGGGCCACCGATGTAGCCCTGATCCACCTGGGCCTTGAGGCCAGCATCGCGCAGCAGCAGGGGCACGTCGCGGTCCAGATGGCAGCCGCCAGCCAGCGGCATCCACAGGGGCTGGATGCGGTCCTGCCAGCGCGCGATCGCCAGATCGGGCGAGCGCCCATGCTCGCAGAACAGGAAGCGGCCACCCGGCTTGAGCACGCGCCGTACCTCGTGCAAGGCAGCGGCCGGGTCAGGGATGCTGCACAAGGTGTAGGTGCAGACCACGGTATCGAAGCTGTCGTCGGGCAGGGGCAGGCGTTCGGCCGACAGGCCCACCAGCTCGACCTCAATGCCCGCCTTTTCGCTGCGCCGGCGCGCCAGACGGTGCATCTGCAGCGCCGGGTCCACGCCGACCAGCTGCGTCAATTTCGATCGGTCGTAGAACGGCAGGTTACGCCCGGTGCCCATGCCGATCTCCAGCACACGACCCCGCGCCTGCGGCACCAGCGCCCGCCGACGCGCCTGCACCATAGGCAGGCCACAGGCGATGTCGATCAGCCAGGGCAGGATGTGGCGGTCGTACCAGTTCATCCGGCCATTGTCTCCCTGATGCGCCGTCGGGTCAGGTGCGTTTGGCCACCAGCGTCAGGATGTCGTAGCTGGCCACCAGCTCGCCCAGCTGGTTGGTGACTTCCACGTCCCACGCCACCACGCCCTGCCCCACGCCATTGGCGTCTTTCTTCTGGCGGTCGATCTTGCGCTTGGCCGTCAGGCGCGCCTGGATGGTGTCGCCGATGCCCACGGGCTTGACGAAACGCAGCGTGTCCAAACCGTAGTTGGCCAGCACCGGGCCGGGCGCGGGCGACACGAACAGGCCAGCGGCCGCCGACAGCACGAAGTAGCCATGCGCGATGCGCTTGCCAAAGGGCGAGTCCTTGGCGGCGATCTCGTCGAAGTGCATGTAGAAATAGTCGCCCGACAGCCCGCCAAAGGCGACGATGTCGGCCTCGCCCACGGTGCGGCGGTGGGTCAGCAGGCTCTCGCCGATCTGCAGGTCTTCGAAGTGGCGGCGGAAGGGGTGGACCTCGGTCTCGATCAGTTTGGCGCCGCGCATGTACTCGCCCGTCACAGCGGCGATCATGGTGGGTGAGCCCTGCAGCGCGGTGCGCTGCATCAGGTGCTTGACGGCGCGGATGCCGCCGAGCTCTTCACCACCCCCGGCGCGGCCAGGGCCGCCGTGCTTGAGCGGCGGCAGCGGCGAGCCGTGGCCGGTGGATTCGACGGCGGCTTCGCGGTCCAAGATGTGCAGGCGGCCGTGCAGGGCGGCCGCCACCGGGATCATGCGGGCGGCGGTTTGCGGGTCTTTGGTCACCAGCGTGCCGACCAGGCTGCCCTGACCGCGTGCGGCCAGTTGCAGGGCCTCGTCGATGCCGTCGTAGGGCATGAGGGTGCTGACCGGGCCAAAGGCCTCGACATCGTGCACGCTGTCGGTCTGCAAAGGCTTCTGGCACAGCAGCAGCGTGGGCTGGAAGAAGGCGCCCTGCGCCACGCCCTCGCCCACCGGCGCAAAGTCCTTGCCGCCACCAAACACCAGCTCGGCGCTCTGGCGCAGCAGGGCCACGCGCTCGGCCACGTCGGCCTGCTGGGCGTGCGAGGCCAGCGCGCCCATCTTCACGCCCTCCACCGACGGGTCACCCACCACCACCTTGGCCAGACGCGCCTTGAGCTTTTCGGCCACAGCATCGAGGTGCTGGCGCGGCACGATGGCGCGGCGGATCGCGGTGCACTTCTGGCCGGCCTTGACGGTCATCTCCCGCGCCACTTCCTTGACGAACAGGTCGAACTCTTCGTCGTCGGGCGTCACATCGGGCGCGAGGATGGCGCAGTTGAGCGAGTCGGCTTCGGCGTTGAAGGGGATGCTGTGCTTGACCACATTGGGGTGCACGCGCAGTTTGGCGGCGGTATCGGCCGAGCCGGTGAAGGTGACCACGTCCTGACCGTTGAGGCGGTCGAGCAGGTCACCGGTGGAGCCGATCACCAGCTGCAAAGCGCCTGCAGGCAGGATGCCCGAGGCTTCGACCAGACGCACCATGGCCTCGGTCAGGTAGCTGGTGGACGAAGCGGGTTTGCCGATGCAGGGCATGCCTGCCAGAAAGCTGGGCGCGAATTTTTCCAAGAGGCCCCAGATGGGGAAGTTGAAGGCGTTGATGTGCACCGCGATGCCGCCACGGGGCACCAGGATGTGTGTGCCCGCAAAGCCGCCCTTCTTGCCCAGAGGGAAAGCCGGGCCTTCGTGGATCAGGTTGCCGCTGGGCAGCTCGTTGCTGCCCATGCCCGCATAGGCGAACAGCGTGCCCGCGCCGCCCTCGATGTCGACCCAGCTGTCGGCGCGCGTGGCGCCGGTGTGGGCCGAGATCGCGTACAGGGTTTCCTTGTGCTCGCCCAGGTACTTGGCCAGGGCCTTGAGGCGCTGGGCGCGTTCCTGAAAATCGAGCTTGAGCAGGTTGGGCAGACCCACGGTGCGGGCGTAGTGCACGGCGTCACCAAAGTCGATGGCCTCAAGATGGGTCTGGGCGACGGTCTGGCCGTTGATGGCGCTGCGCAGCTGCTGCGCGCCTTGCTGGCCGATCCATTGGCCGCCGATGAAACTTTGCAGGACTTGGGACATGGGAAATGCTTTCTGAAAAGAACAAAGCCCGGTCCACGAGAATTAACCAACCGAGCGGTCGGGAAATTCTAGCGACAATCCTCGGGCAAGCCCGGGCCTGCAGCACCGGGTTTCCCCGGGGGTGGATCAGACCCGCTGCCAGTGCCCCCGGCCGCCACTGACCAGGCCCTGCACAGCCAGTTCATCGAGGTGCATGCGGATGGTGTTGCGCTCGGCACTCTCCACATAAGGCAGGTGAAAACCCAGGGGGTACAGCACACGCCGCGCGGCCAGCTGCTCCAGCGTTTGCGGGCCGTCTTGCAGATAGGCCAGCAGCTTGTCCGAGCGCTCGTCGATCTTGCTGGCAAAGCGCTGCAGGTCGGCCAAAAATTTCTGGCGCTCCGTCACCACAGCGCGGTGGTGCGAGGTGATCCAGACCCGGGCGTCGATCTCGGCCACGCGCCGCAGGCTGTCCCTCAGCTGTGTCAGGCTGGAGGTCGCGTCACCGTAATAGGGTCCGAAGCCCGTCAGGTCGATGTCGCCGATGAAGGCCACGCCCTCGCTTTCGACCACCAGCGCGCTGTGGCCCGAGGTGTGGCCCGGCAGGTGGTGCGCCCGGATGCGAACCCCGCCGCCCAAGTCCCACAGCGTGCCGTCCCGGTAGGCGGTGGCATCGGGGCGCGGGTGGTAATGGAAGTCGGCCACGACCATGGTGTGCAGTTCGTCCAGCACCGGCTGCGGGTAACCGTAATGCCAGCTCAGCCCCTCCCACGACTGCGCCGCAGCCAGATCGGCCTCGTGCACCTGCACGCGGGCCCTGGGGACCCGGTGCAGACCAGCCATGTGGTCTTCGTGCGCATGGCCCAGGATGACCAGATCGACGCTGTCGAAGTCGGGGCCGATGCGGTTGGCCACCAGCGGCGTGTCGAACGCCACGCGCATGTCGGCGCCCTGCACCAGAACCTGGTTGCCATCGGGGTACTTGCCCGACTGGGCGCCCAGGTACACCGAGACAGGTCCACTGCGCCAGTCCGCACCCATGCTCACCTCTTTGTATGTGCTCAGTCCGGCCGCACCATCTTGCAGGTGTGCGGCAGGCGGGCCTGCTCGGGCTTGAGTGTCTGGATGACCTTGAAGCCGTAGCCCGACCCTTCAACGTCAAAAGGCACGCCCGGCTCACCCTGGCGCTGCATCAGGCCCACCACCAGCGGCTGCTGGAACTGGTGGTCTTCGGCACGCATGTAACCGCCCTGCCCGGCCATGCTGACCTTGGCCTTCTCCAGCTGACGGGCAACCGCCAGCGGCTCCGACGAACTGGCCTTGTCGATGGCCTGCGCCAGCGCCTCGACCATCAGCTGCATGCGCAGGTGCACATAGTCTTCCTGCGGCTTGGCAAAGCGCTCACGGAAGGCCTTGTAGAACGCCGCGCTCTCCTTGCCCGGCACATTGGGCAACCAGTCGGCCACGGCCACCACGCGGCCTACGCCGGCCTCGCCAATGGCGGCCGGCGCGCCCAGCGCGTTGCCGTAGAAGGTGTAGAACTTGCCTTCAAAGCCCACCTCGCGCGCGGCCTTGACCAAGAGCGTGAGGTCATTGCCCCAGTTGCCGGTGATGACCGCCTGCGCGCCGCTGGCCTTGATCTTGGTGGCGTAGGGCAAAAAGTCTTTCACGCGGCCCACCGGGTGCAGCTCTTCGCCCACGATTTTCATGTCCGGACGCAGGTCTTCGATCTGGCGACGCGCCTCGCGCAGCACCGCCTGGCCAAAGCTGTAGTCCTGCCCAATCAAGTAGGCCGACTTGACCTTTTTGTCGTCCTTGAGCACCTGCATCAGCGCCGTCATGCGCATGTCGGCATGGGCGTCAAAGCGGAAATGCCAGAAGCTGCACTTGTCGTTGGTCAGCACCGGATCGACCGCCGAGTAGTTCAGGAACAGCACGCGCTTGCCCGGCTCGCGCTCGTTGTGTTTGTTGATGGCGTCGATCAGCACCAGCGCCTGCGCCGAGGAATTGCCCTGCAGGATCACTTGCGCGCCGTCGTCGATGGCCGCGCGCAGCGCCGACAGCGCCTCTTCGTTCTGGCCCTTGCTGTCGTAGCGCAGCAGCTCCAGCGGGCGCTGGCCCTGCGCGGTCTTCACGCCGCCGCGGGCGTTGACGCGCTCGATGGCCCAGACGATGTTGCGCACCACGGCCTCGCCGGTGTTGGCGAACGGACCGGACAGGCTCTCGATCATGGCCAGTTTGACAGGGACCGGCGATTGCGCACCGGCAGCGGAGGTCAGCGCGGCAGCAGCGAAAGCCAGCACCGCGCGACGGGAAAAGTTCGTCGAACGCATAAAACGAAAAAAATCAGAAGGTCAGCGTTTTCACGCCGGTGGCGGTGCCCAGCAGGCACACCTGGGCTTTCTGGTGGGCGAACACGCCCACGGTGACCACGCCGGGCCACTGGCTGACGGTGGTTTCAAAAGCCAGCGGGTCGGTGATCTTCAGGCCCTTCACATCGACGATGTGCTGGCCGTTGTCGGTCACCAGCGGCTGGCCGTCTTTCAGGCGCACGGCAGCCGTGCCACCCATGGCCGCAAACTGGCGCATCACCCGCGCCGTGGCCATCGGAATCACCTCGACCGGCAGCGGAAAGGCGCCCAGCGCCTCCACCAGCTTGCTCTCGTCGGCAATGCAGACGAACTTTTTGGACTGGGCCGCCACGATCTTCTCGCGTGTAAGGGCCGCGCCGCCGCCCTTGACCATGTGGCCCTGGTGGTCGATCTCGTCGGCGCCGTCGATGTAGACCGACAGGCTCTCGACCGCATTGCTGTCGAACACCGGAATGCCCAGGGCTTTCAGGCGCACCGTCGAGGCTTCGGAGCTGGAGACGGCGCCCTTGACCTGGTCTTTCATGGTGGCCAGCGCGTCGATGAACTTGTTCACCGTGGAGCCGGTGCCCACGCCGACGATCTCGCCGGGAACAACGTACTGGAGGGCGGCCTGGCCGACGAGGGCCTTGAGTTCATCCTGGGTCATGGTGCGGGCTCTGAGACAATTGCAAAAAAGACCCGCGATTATCCAAGATGTCCCTGATCCCCTACGCCCTCGTCCGCCCCTTCCTGTTCAAGATGGACCCCGAAGAGGCGCATGAACTCACGCTGGACGGCCTCTCGCGCACCCAGAACACGCCGCTGGACCGTTTCTACAGGCAACCTTTCGTGTCCAATCCGGTGACCCTGGCAGGACTCACGTTCCCCAACCGCGTCGGACTGGCCGCCGGGCTCGACAAAAACGCCCGCTGCATCGACGGTCTGGACGCCATGGGTTTCGGTTTTGTCGAAGTGGGCACCGTCACGCCCAAGGCACAGCCGGGCAACCCCAAGCCGCGCATGTTCCGCCTGCCCGAGGCGCAGGCCCTGATCAACCGGCTGGGTTTCAACAACGACGGGCTGGACGCCTTCATCGCCAACGTCAGGCGCTCGCACTTCCGCCACCATGGCCGTCTGCTGGGCCTGAACATCGGCAAGAACGCCGCCACGCCCATTGAGAACGCCACCGACGACTATCTGATCGCGCTGGCCGGCGTGTACCCCCATGCCGACTACGTGACGGTGAACATCTCCAGCCCCAACACCAAAAACCTGCGCGCGCTGCAAAGCGACGAGGCGCTGGATGGCTTGCTGGGCGCATTGACGACACGGCGCGAAGCACTGGCCGCCGAACATGGCCGGCGTGTGCCCATGTTCCTGAAAATCGCGCCCGATCTGGACGAAACGCAAATCGGCGTGATCGCCGCCACGCTGAAAAAGCACGGTATGGACGGCGTGATCGCCACCAACACCACGCTGGCACGCGACGCCGTCAGCGGCCTGCCGCATGCCGAGGAAACCGGCGGCCTGTCCGGCGCCCCGGTGCGCGAGGCCAGCAACCGCGTGATCCGCCTCTTGCGCGAAGCGCTCGGCCCGCATTTCCCCATCATCGGCGTGGGCGGCATCCTGAGTGGCCACGACGCGATTGAGAAGATCAAAGCCGGCGCCGACGTGGTGCAGCTCTACAGCGGCCTGATCTACAAGGGCCCCTCACTGGTGACCGAGGTGGCCAGCGCCCTGCAGCAAATGAAGGCAAGTTGACGGACACCCGAAGGGACGAGGCTGACCGGTGTTGGGGTGACGATTTCTGCGTACCCCGGAGCATGAGGAGCCCCGACACCGGTCAGCCTCTTCCCTTCCCCGCCGCAGCAAAAACCAAAGACAAAGGGACCTCTCGGTCCCTTTGTCTTTACATGAAGAAGACATCACTCGATGTTCAAGCGATGCGCGCCAGCCGCCGTGTGCTTGGGCAGCGTCAGGCTCAGCACACCGTGGTCGTATTTGGCCTTGGCGTTGGCTTTGTCGATGTCCACCGGCAGACTGAAGCTGCGTGCAATCTGGCCGTAATAACGCTCGCTGCGCAACACCTTCTCGCATTCGGTTTTGGCGTCCCGCTGCTTGACTTCAGCGCTGATGGTCACCACACCGCCGTCGATCGTCACATGGATGTCCTCGCGCGGCACGCCCGGCAGCTCGGCCATGACGTTGTAGGCCTGAGCAGACTCTTTTACATCCAGCTTGATCTGGCCCGGGTTGGGCAGCGGATCGCCGTGCAGGGGGCGCACGTAAAAGCCGGGGGCCATGTCCTTGAAAAATTCGTCAAACAGGCTGCCACGCTGGATCAGGGAGTTCATGTTGCGTCCTTTCAAAAGTGTCGGGTTGACGCATATTTGCCCCCGTCGCATGGATTTTCAAGAGCGCTGGCACCCACTGCACGCGAGGTTTGCGCTGGATCAAACTCCCTGTGCTCAGTCCTTGAAATAGACCAGCTGGTGCGTGCTCGCCAGCAGTTGCCCTTCGGGACTCCAGATCTCGCCAGTCTGGTCGAAATAGCCATGCCGGAAATTGAGCGCCTTGGCCACACCCAGCACATGCCGCGTACCCACCTGCGCCAGCAGGCTGCTGTCGGCATGGAAAAAGGTGGTCAGCGACACAGTGCCGATCGGTGTGCGACGGCGGCGGCGCACGTAGATGCGCGGAAAAAAACTGTCGCACATCGCTGCCAGCGAGGCAAAGTCCATGGGACGCCCGGGCTCATCGCGCACCCACAGGCACGAGCGCGAATGCTCCTGTTCCTGCCCGTCAAAGGCCTCCGGGAACGCGCCTTCGATGAAACGCATGTCATAGCTCTGCGGCCAGCGGATGGGCCCCAGTGCAGGCATGCGGGGCAGCGATGCAGGATCGGGCAGGCCTGAGGGCATCACGGCCTCGCCAGCCGACCAGGTCTCGCGTCTCAGGGCAAACACGGCGGTGGCTGTCGCCACAATCTCGGCGGACTGGTGCGCCTCGATGATCCAGTGCTGGGTAGACCGGTTGGTGCGCGCCACCCGAGCCAGAAAGCGGATCTCGCCCTCGGCCACCGGCGCCGCAAAGTTCACCGTCAGGGCTACCGGCTCGCCCAGTCGCGAAGGATGCAGCCACGCTGCCTGCAGCAGTTGCGCCGCGGTCGTGCCGCCGAACGGCCCGACCATGTTGGCGTAGGCCGGATGGGTCGCGCCGGTGAATTCATCGGGCGCACCGGGTTTCAGAGCAATGGCTTCGTCGAGTGGGTGCATGTGGTGTTCCTTCAAAACAATTGCGCGCGCACTTCGGCGGCGATGGCCAGCGAGCTGGTCAGTCCCGGCGATTCGATGCCCAGCAGGTTGACCAGCCCTGCCACGCCATGCTGCTGCGGCCCCTGCAGCATGAAGTCGGCCGCCGCTTCATGGGGCCCGCTGATTTTGGGACGCATGCCGGCGTAGCCCGCCTGCAGCGCGCCGTCGGGCAGCTCGGGCCAGTACTTGCGCACCTCGGCATAAAAGGCGTCACCCCGGCGCGGATCGACCACCAGATCGGCGGGGTCTTCGACCCACTGCACGTCCGGCCCGAACTTGGCCTGCCCGCCCAGATCGAGCGTGAGGTGCACGCCCAGACCTGCATGCTCGGGCACGGGATAGATCAGGTGCGAGAACGGCGCCCTGCCCGCCAGCGTGAAATAGTTGCCCTTGGCGTACGAGGCTTTCGGCAGGAGATCCTTGTTCAGGCCTTCCACGCGGTGGGCCACCGCCACGGCGTTCAGCCCGGCGGCGTTGACAACCAAACGTGCGGCCAGTTCGGTGCCGTCTTCGGTCGTCACGCGCAACGGGTGGCTGGGCGTGCCCTGCCCCACACCGATGCTTTGCACCGGCGAGAGCAGCGCCAGCAGGCCACCGGCGTTTTCCATGTCGCCCTGCAGGGCCAGCATCAGGCCGTGGCTGTCGACGATGCCGGTGCTGGGCGAGAGCAATGCGGCGTCGCATTGCAGCGAAGGCTCCATGGCTCGGGCTTCGGCGGCGCTGATCTGGCGCAGGTCGTGCACGCCGTTGGCTGCGGCCTTGGCCTGAATACCGGCCAGTTGCGCGACTTGTTCGGGGCTGGTGGCGACGATGAGTTTGCCCAGCCGTTGGTGCGCAACGCCGCGCTCGGCGCAATAGGCGTAGAGCATGTGCTTGCCCTCCACGCACAGGCGCGCCTTGAGGGAGCCTGCCGGGTAGTAGATGCCGGCGTGGATGACTTCGCTGTTGCGCGAACTGGTGCCGGTGCCAATTGCGTTTTCGGATTCGAGCACCATGACTTCGAGGCCTTGCAGTGCCAGTTCACGGGCCACGGCCAAGCCCACCACACCTGCGCCAATCACGACGGCATCGATTTGTTCCACGGCTTCGTCTCTTTCAATTTGATGGCACTGATTTTTGCACGCTCTTGGGTGCCACATCGGGGGTCCGCCTTGGGAGAGGCAAGGGGCGCACTCCTCATGCTGCGGGGGTACGCAGAAATCGTCGCGCGCCCCTTGCCTCTCCCAAGGCTCAGTGGTTCATCAACCCGGACGCTCGCTGTCCGTTGGGGGTGTGGGGCGGTGGCCATGGCCGATTTCTGGTACCCCAGCATGAGGCCATGGCC
>JACCDU011210307.1_pt1 | contig 25665 bp, 35 predicted proteins | sample 7446081 | NCBI WGS metagenome assembly JACCDU01 (sample SAMN15323447, study PRJNA562643) | freshwater metagenome | isolation source: river surface water | place: USA:Blue River Watershed | collected 2017-08-17
ATCTACATAGATGATACTGGTGGATTAAACATTAGTCAGTTAAGGGCTAAAGCTACCATTTTGAAGCAGAAATATGGCATTAAGGTGATTTTTATAGACTATCTACAGCTAATGTCAGGTCAAGGTAAGTCTAACCAAAACAGAGAGCAAGAGGTTAGTACAATAAGTAGGAACATAAAAGCGTTAGCCAAAGAACTAGAAGTACCTATTATTGCTTTGTCTCAGTTAAGTAGAAGAGTTGAGGAAAGGGCTGACGAGATACCACAGCTTTCTGACCTTAGAGAATCAGGATCAATTGAACAAGATGCTGACATTGTAGTGATGCTTATGCGACCTGAATACTACGAAATGCAAGAGTCGGTAGAGATTAAGGGCAAAGAATACCATCCTAATGGACTTGTTATCTGTAAGGTAGAAAAGAATAGACATGGCATTACAACAAACATTCCTTTAAGATTTATAGGAGAAACAATAACAATTCAAAACCACAACGAATGAGAGAACAATTTATCCAAATGCATGACGCAGTAGTAAATATTAAACTACGAGCCGATATGAATGAAATAGAATTAAAAAGACTTACTGAGCAGTTGTCCAGTATTTTATATAAAAAACAAGACAATGGAGAAACCGAATCCAGGAAACTACCGAAACAAAAGAAAGTTCGAGATAGACCTAGCAAAATATGAGGATGGTACATATAACGCATTAAGGTTATTTGCTAAGAATACTAAGATAATGGTTATAACTGACCTAAAAGCCTTACAAAGAGGTTATATATGGTTGGAGTATGAAAGGGATGGTAAACCATCAGGTATTGCAGATATGAGAGTAGAGTTCTTTGCAATTAACTTAGATATTAGGCATAGAATATACTTTATGAGAGCAGATTTACTACGTCAAAAAGCTCGTAGATATTTTAAGATTAGTAAGCTAAAATACAAGGATAAAGTAAGATATGTGAAGATGCATATGACTGAGTTCATCCGTTACGATTAAATATATTAATAATATATTGTAATTTTGATTCATGGCATACATGACAGCAAGTGATTTAACCAAGATGATGCTAGAATATTTAAAGAGTAGAGGTAATGATGTTTGGAGAAATAATAATCTAGCAGTTAAGGGTAGATCATTCATAGGAAGGAAAGGAGTACCTGATGTGATTGGTTACTCAAAGAAGTATGGTCAGTTTATAGCTTGTGAAGTAAAAGCTATAGGTGATAGAATAAGCCCTGACCAGATGTTGTTCCTTACTAACTTAGCAATAGCAGGAGGTATTGCAATGATATGTCAGCAGGTTAGAGACGAATCAATAATTGTAAAAATATTTAATAACGATGGCGAAAGCAAAGACTACGAGTTCTCAGAAGGTGAACTTCGGAAAAAGGAAAATGGGTAGAGCAAAAAAATCTTATAACAAACACTCCCCTAAGCCTAAGGATTACAGAGGTCAGGGTAGATAAAACAAATAATATGGAAAATATAGAATTAGAAAACAAAGAACTAAAAGCACCTAAAGTAACTAAAAAGCAAAAAGAATTTGTTTCAGAAGAAACTATTGCTACTTTTGAGGAGATATTAAAAGACTATGCTATTGAATTAAAGTATAGACCTTTTATAAAGAAATTAGTTAACGAATACAGAAAGAATGGATAATTTAGATTCAGTAGTTTCATCAGTAATAGAGAAGTATAAAGATAGAGCAAACATAGGCTTTACTAAATACGGAACTAACTTAGATAGAAGCGACTTAAACACTAAGGATTGGGTAGAGCATTTACAACAAGAACTTATGGATGCAGTCCTTTACTTAGAGAAGCTAAAGCAGGAACTAAAGAAAAGTATTTAATCATAAAACAAATAACATGGCAACAACAAAAAATGAAGATTTCTTAGGCAGATGCCAAACAATGAAATCAGCTTATGGTTCTTTTAAGAAAGTATCATTCGGACCAGATGACTTAAAAAAAATGAACGAATGGGCTAAAGACAACAAAGGTTGGGTTAACATCCTAATCAAGACTAAAAAGACAACGTCTCCAGATCAATCAGATTTCTATGTTTCACTCGATACTTGGAAGCCTGATGGAGGTAATTACAAAAAAGACTTACCATTCTAATATGAAACTAATCTTACAAATGCTTGGCAATATTATTGCCTTATTAGTAGTCCTTTATTTACCATTTGCATTTATAGTAAATAGCTGGAATCCTACTGAATGGAATATATACATCAGAGCATTATATGTGCTTAGTTATGTAGCTGTAATAACCTTCGGATTAGAACAATACAAAAAGAAATAATTTGTGTTTTGTAGTTTATAGTTTAAAGTGAAAGGGTAGTAGAAATACTACCTTTTTTTATGCAATAAAAAAGCCCTATAGAAATAGGGCTCGCAATAAAATCAAAGTCAAATTAAAGAAACTATGTGTGTAAAATTAATAAGCATATTTGAATTCACCAAAAAAAATGCTCCTTTTTTAAGGGAGCACTTTAACCATAATCCAACACAACATGAGAGCATCTTATTGACTACGATTGGTTTTATCGTAGAACTTAGTTAATACTGATCCGTAGAGAACGCTTTGCAGTCTATTTACAAAGCTATCCATAGACTCATCCAAATGGAAATAGTCCTCAGATTGCATATAGATGAAACACCTATCGGCATCTTCATCGTCAGGTACTACACTCTCTACTAAATGAACATTGATATACGAGTCTACTGGTTCGTAGCTTTCCTCGTACTCATAGCTGTCATCCTCCGTAAGTTGTGTTATGTGCATTAACATTTAGTACACTATTTTTAAGTACAGTTAGTCTTAGCTCCCTAATAATCAATTGCAATTTTGCTTCCAAATACTGCTTCTCTTTCATTAACTCGGCAATCTTAACATCTGCTTCTCTACTCATACAAATTTACGTTTTAATTATTTTAGATAAAAAAGTGCATACCTAATTGATTATCAATTAAATACGCACTCTAGTTTTTAGAACTACTGCCTTATTTCGTCTTGGGTAGTCTTATTATTTTACTACCTAAAGGCATCGGAACAAATATAGCAATTCTTCCACCATCTAAAACCACTCCACATCCTAATGTTGGTCTTTTGGGGAAAGGTTTAGAATACTCCATTGCATAGGCATTTATATCGATTCCACAGCCTACATTCATACCGAATATCATGTCTTTATCTGAGCTACTATATAGTACACCTCCAAAGCTATGAATATGACCTATAACAGTAGATTGTCTAGCATCCCTTGCTCTATTGATAGCACCAGCTTGTCCTGAACTACCTGTACCATGAGTATATAGAACACCATCTATTTCCCATTCTAAAGCCCATTTCCAGCCTTTAGGAGCATCCCAAGCATCTTCATAGGATTTAATAAATCGGTTCGGTAATCCAGTCGTTTGAGCCTTACGCTTATGTAAAGCAGAATGATTCCCTATGCAAACCTTTACGTTTGGGAACCTCTTATACCAGATGTTTAATTGTTTTTGTGCTTCTTCTGACTCTTTAGAAGCTGAGTGTCCGTTAGGGTTGGACTCGTGATAGCTAATAGCGTGGTTGTCTACTTCGTCACCAATGTGGATTATTTCAGAACATTGGAATTTGTTAAAGACTTCGTAGCAGAATTGTAAGTACTGAGAGTGGCAAAATGGGAAATGTGTATCTCCTATGATGCCTACGTTTTTTTTGCTCATTATGTTGGTTGTTGGTTAGATTACTTATATGGTGCGTAAGCTGTTCTTCCGTTTGTTTTTAGTGCCCTTAACACTTGCTTTCTATTCTTTCCTGCATTATAAGAAACGTGAACCCAATCAGGTTTATTGTTGTCACCGAACTCCCAAATCAATTGGTCGAACTCTAAATTGTCTTTAATGTAGTTAAAGATTTGAGCATTGTTTTTACCACTCATGCCATCCATATCTACGTCTGCCGCTTTACCCTCGCAATGTTGTGAAGATAAACTCCCTCCAATGAAATGGTTCAAATTTTTGGATCTGTATCCAGATGATATATTTAAAGGACCTTCGTTAAAGATTCTTACAGGCTCAAGTACCTTCTCACAAAGTACTTTAAGATTAGCCTGGTGCTCAGCAGTTGGTTCGTTAGATACTCCATGTCTTTTTGCTGATTCACTTCTTGTAAACTCAGCTAAGTTAAAATGTGCAGATAATTTCATTCTATATCATTTTAGCAAAGAAATATACTATTAGAGTAAGCCACATAATAGCTGCACCTAACAATATTCTCTTTTCGTAATTAGTCATTCTTTTTAAATATTTTCTCTACTGATGTTAAGCCTAAACAGCCAAACGCTAACAAAGCTACTGATTCTACTAGAATTGTACTTGGAGCTATGTGCTCTTCGCTAAAGCTATTGTGATACATAGTAACGCATAACGTTATTACGCATAATAAACCACATAAACGCTTCATGCTAAAAGTGCCATTATCTTCTTGGAAAAATTGTTTCATATTACTGTAATTGATTAAACTGAAAAACTATTATAAATATCAGGAGTATCTTACTCCATGCGTGAAGCTTGTCTATTTTTCTTTGATTTTCTTCCCAATTTTGGTACAAAGATTTGTTAACTGAGTACTTATATTTCCAATTGTAGAAGCTATCTTTTTCAATAGTTCTAATGCTGAGTAAAGAGTCATTTGTTTTTAATTTAGATTGTAAATTGCTTATAGAGTCATTGTATGATCTATAAAGGTTATTAATTGTGTCAGCCTGACCTATGGTAATAATCACCACAGAATCTTGACCTATTTTCTTAGTTTTTGGGTATTGCGAGAATGTTAAAGTTGGAGCCAGTATCAACACCAACGCTATCAAGCTTAATCTTAACTTCATTTAATTCTGTTTTTAGGGCTATGGTTTCTTGTTTCAATTCAGATACCTTGCTAATGGTTTGGCTTACTATGGCTTCTTTAGCTTTGTCAGCCTGAACTTGTATCTCTTTGTTTTTAGACATAGTTTGATGGAAGTCATCCATTAACTGCTGAAACTCTTTGTCCTCAGTCGGAGCTATTACTGGCTTATTGGCAACATTATTACCAACTACTACTGCACCAGATAATAATAAAATTAAGAAGGTAGCTTTCATTACTTAACTGATTTTTTAATTGCCCCCATAGCATCTAATGTCTCTAGCTTAGTCGTAGTAGAAGAAAGGGCTGTTTTACATTCTATTAATGCCTGAGTCTTTAGGCTATCCTTATACTCAAGGTTGTTGATACGCTGTTCTTGATTGTCTATTCTGCTATTAAAATTACTCCTAATATCTACATATAATGCAGAGATTCCTACAATAACTAGGAATAAAGTTCCCACAATGGGATTTTTAGCGAAGTCTTTAAAGCTAATCGGAAGAGGATTAGCACTCACATTTAAACTTTTTTTCGGAGCCATCTTTTATTTTTTACCAATTTTAAGGTAGAAGCTACCTGAGTAGCCAATACCCCCTGTTTTATACAAATCTAAACTAAGCCCTATTAGAGCTTTATTTTTGGCATTTAGCATCAAGGAAGGACTTAGTACTTGTAAGCCATTAGATGGTCTAAAATCGCCTCTAAAGCCCCAAAAAAGGGTATTCTTAGGTTTCTCTACATAAAGTTGCTTGGTAATGATGGTTTTTTCAGCCAAATTAGCCTTAAAAGACCTAGAAAGTATCTTATTTTGGCTTATTGTGTCTGTAATCACAAAGTTATTACTATCCTGATAAATAGTGTCATTATAGGCTCTAACTGCATAATAGTCGTTTAGGACCTTAATAGTGTCATGAATATATACCTTCTCAGTATCGGTTAAAATGATATACGATTGTATATCTTTTCCTTGTTTGTACTTAGTAATAGTTTTCTGTTGGTAAACTGTATCGTGGATTTCTGCCACTTTTTTATAGTTGCTCAGGTTCTTAGGACTTCCTACATAGGTAGCATCCTTAAAAAACAATAGCCATAATACGATTAATACTATGGCTACCAATAAAATGTCCTTAATTCGGATCATCTTAGTCCGCTTTTACTTCTTCTTTAGGAGCTTGTTCTTGAGCAGCCTTTTGTAAGATGTTTAAAATAGGTTGAGCATACTTAAATGGTGTTTCCAAAAGTACTTGCTCGATTTGTTGTAATTGTTCGTTGCTTAATGTCATATGATTATTTTTTACAAATTTAGGATTTATTCTCTAATGCTGATACTTTAGCATTTAATTCTTGGATAGCTTTTACAAGTACTGGCAAAATATAATCTGGAGTTATTGTCAAATAAGGAGTTCCATCTTCTGCAATTTCTCCAGTTTCTGATACCATTTCTGGTATTAGGTTTAATATATTTTGAGCCTTAAATCCTAAACGTTTTTTTGAACTATCATCATCTTCATTAAAATGATACTTTATTGGCTCAACTTGCAATATTTCTGCCAAACCCTGAGTGGTTTCAAAATTCTTTTTCTTTCTAACATCCGAAGAACCATTAGTCCAAGTTGTACCACCAGGAGCAACATAAGGACCAGAAGGAGATGCGTTTCCATTAGTATAAGTATAAATACCATAACCAGTTTCTGCTGCAATAGCTGGTGATAAATCAGAGCCACTACCAAGCCAGTTCATTCTTTTTGTAAAAAGACCACCAGTAGTCGTATTTGCAGAATCTCTTAAAACAAAACCACCACCTAATGCTCTAATATTTCCTCCCAATGTATTTATATCTCCACCTGACAAAACTCTCATTCTAGCTGTTGGTGTTATGCCGCTTGTACCAGTAGCAAGAACTATATCACCTTCATCAAATGCAACAAAAGAGCCTGCATAACTTGTATTAAATCTTGAAATGTTACCAGCATTATTTACATACGAATTAGTTCCAATTACTGTATATGTTTGATTATTAACTGTAAAGTTTGATATTGCTGAATTTGCCCCGCCAGATGTATTTTGAAAAACAATTGTTGGTGTGTTTGTTTGTTCTGCTTTTAAAGATAAAAGACCATTTGCTGATGAAACACCAATTCCTACATTACCATTCGCAGCTACTCTTACTCTCTCAGCAAAAGTTCCACCATCTCTTGTATAAAAAGTTAAAGCAGCACTACCACTACCAGTTACTATTGCGTTTAATCCAGCTAATCCATCATTAGCAGTTCCAGCACCACCTAATTCTATACCAGCAAAAACATTAGCACCAGTATTAGAATTATACACTCTCATCACATTACCTCTTGATGTAGATGAATAAGCAGTAGAACTATTGATATATGCCTCAAATGGGAATGCAGTTCCTGGACTACCATTTACACCTAAGAAACCAGAAAATACCGCACTTGTACCATTCAATGCACCAGTCAATGTACCACCAGTTAAAGGTAGTAAGCTACTTGTAGCTACACCACTATCAGTTAAAATATTCCCAGTTATATTAGCTATTGCCATTTTTAGAAAGGATTAGGTAAGACTACTGTCTTAGGGTTGATAATATTGTCTAATTGAATCGCTAACTCTGCATCTAAAGCAGCTAAGTCCGTAGAACTATTTAACCAGCCTTCTACAATCTCTTGAGTTAAGTCTTGGTAAGGTACAAAGCCTTCCGTTGGAGGAGTTAATCCTACGCATACTGGAATTTGAGTTGATGTAGTACCATCTGTAATCATTCTAAATGCGTTTACTTGTATTACTACATCCGTTAAACCATCTATGTGTTTAGCCGTTACCATTGCATCTTGTGGGATTACCCATAATGTATTTGTCATATTATATTATTTTAAGCCATTGTTATTGCTCTCCATGTAGCACCTATGTATAAATAAAGTCCAGCAGTTCCGTCTGTTTGTACTACAATTAATCCTTCAGCTGGAGATGCTATTGCAGCCCTTTGAGCAGCAGTCATTCTTGGAGGTAAGAAACCAGATGTTGTACTATCTATTTGAACTTTAGCAGAAGCGTTTATTGATGCACCTGTACCAATTCCTATTCTTTTAGTTGAATCTATTCTCATAGTTTCAGTACCACCCGAACCTGATGCAATTACAACATTTGCACTTCCAACTATTCCTAAATCCGATACTGATAATCCACTTATTGTATTTGCACCTAAACCTATATATGCTTTTTCAACTCCACTTGTAGAATATGTAGTATAAAATCCACTTGCATTTGTAGAGTTAAAATTTACTAAAGTTGCAACAGAACCTCCAACATTAAAAATATAACTTCCTAATGTTGTAGTTCCAACACCTACTTGACCTGCCATATAGTTAGCAGCCGTTCCTGCCATATACAAGTTCCATCTGTTAGTGCCACTTGGGATATTTCCATAGAAGCCGTAGTTATTTGTTGCTCCAATTAATGTAGAATCAACAATGAACCCAATTTGATTTGTAACAGTAGAACCTGCACCTAATGTGCCTTGAGATGCTTGATAATGATATATTTGTGCCGAAAAAGTAGCGGCTTGTGTAGTAGATATAGAATAAAAATATCTACCTATTGTTACATCTGATTGAATTGTACCATTACTTGCAATACCAAAACTTGCAACAGAGCCTGTAATATTTTTACCGACTGCCAAACTAAATCCTGTCAAATTCGTTATACCAATCCCTAAACTACCTGCTAAATAGTTATTGGCAGTTCCGTTCATGTATAAGTTCCATCTTCCTGTACCTGCTGCCAAGTTACTAAAGAAAGCAAAGTTGTTAGTTGCTCCTGTTAACCCAGAATCTACACTAAATCCGTGTTGATTTGTTACTACTGAATTTGCACCAAAAGTTGCTTGAGAAGCATAATAATGATATAAAGTAGGTAAAGTAAATGTAGCAGCTTGAGTACCTAAAAATGTATTAAATCCTCTAGCTTGAGTAGTAACATCCGATTGAACTGAACCTTCAGAAGAAATGCCATAAGAACTTGTAGCACCAGTAATATTTCTTCCTACTCTTAAACTCCAACCAGTCAAACTTGTTGTACCAATTCCCACACTACCTGCCTCATTAATCACCATATCAAGTGTACCATTCGTAGCGAATCCAAGTGTGTTTGTACCACTTAAATACATTCCATTAGTAGGTATTGTGCTTGATGTAGGAATGAATGATGCAGCAGTAACACTACTTGAGAATGTAGCTGCTCCTGTTGAGGCTATTCTTAATCTTTCTGTTTGATTCGTAGTAAATATTAATGGTATATTACTACCTGTTATAGAACCAATTTCATAAGTAGATGAATCAACATATATGTATCCAAATCTTGTAGTATTTGCATTATTAAAAAAATTGATAGTAGTAGCATTTCCTGATGAATTTCTACCAATTAAGTTTAAAGCATAAGATGTAGATAAATTAGAAATAATTGAAAGTTCATTTTGCACCCTTGCAGTGCCATTTACATCTAAAGCAAAAGATGAAGATGTAGATGTATTGATTAAAACTTGACCACCAATTGGGTTAAGCATTAAAGGATAAGCAGCAGATAAGTTACCAGAATTAGCAACTTGTAACCACATACCACCACTATCATTACCACCCATATCTATATTTACAAGGGAGTTGCTATTACCAATCCTTGCAATTAATCCAGTTTGTGTTGTACCACTTGAAGCAGGTAAAGCAAAAGCAGCACCATTAAATCTTGATGTACCATTATTTACCCTAAATAAAAACCCAGCATCTGCGGTTGTACCAATTAATAATGCTCCTGCTAAATAGTTAGCAGCAGTACCATTCATGTATAAATTCCAACGATTAGTAGAAGCAGGTATGTTTCCGTAAAAGCCGTAATTATTTGTAGCACCTGTCATTACACTATTTGCAAAAAATCCATACTGATTTGTTACAGTACTACCTGCACCTGCTATAACATTGTTTGCAAAAAAATGATATACATTAGGCAAAGTAAATGATGCTGCTTGTGTAGTTAGTGCAGAACCAAAACCTACTGCAAAACTTGTTACATCAGAAATAATATTAGAATCAACAAACATTCCATAAACCCCAGTAGCGCCAGTAAAACTTTTTTGCATTCTTAGATTATACCCAGTTAAACTTGTACTACCTATACCTAATGAACCTGATGAAATATTTGTATTTGAGCCTAAACTAATTATAGAACCAGTATCTGTAATATTACTATTGCCTATTGCACTTGTACCAGTAAATTTAGGTAAAGTGTTTGTTGTACCAGTTCCAGTTACTGGGTTTGTTAAAACCGCTTGATATTGTGGGATGTTTAAAGTTCCACCACTATAAGTCGCAGCACCACTTGTACCAGTTGTAGTTAAAGTGATAGCGTTTTGTGCTCTTGTGTTTGTAAAGTAAAGATTTGTAGAACCTTCACTAATGTTATCAGTAGTTAAACTAACCGCACCAGTAAATCCATTTACAGAACTTACTGCATCTGTGTTATCTACTTTTTGCCAAGCAGTACCATCGTATATCGCCCAGTCGCCTACTTTCCAATCCGTAATGCCGTTTAAGTTAGTAGAACCTGCAACATTTACGATATAGTAATAACCTTTAGTACCTACACTTGATGTTAAGGTAGGAGTATTAGTAGATGCGTTCCATACACCTTGATAGATAGAACCACCAATCAATCCATTGATTTGATTTTGTACTTTACCAAAAGCATCTAAGATAGAATCAGTAGCACTTACGCTACCACCAGTTACATTTAATCCAGTAAGTACCTTGCCGATTACCGCACTATTAGTTAAAGTAACCGAAGCTGAACCTGGTCCACTTGCAGTAGCCTCACCAGTTAAAGCAGTAATGTAGTTACCAGCAGCTTGTTTATTGTTAAAGGTATTCCAATCAGTTGAAGAAAGGAATCCATTTGTTGTTGTATTAGCTTGGCTAATAGAGATAGCGTTTGATGCTATGCTTAAAGGTGCAGATGCACTTGTGATTCTATTAGTATATGCAGTATCCCAGTTTGATTGAGAAGCAGTAGTAGGTATGCCATAACCAGCAGATGTACTAAGCACACCAGTTGTGTTATCGTAGTCAAGTCCTGTTACTGTTTCACTAATCGCTGCTCTTGCACGAGTATTAGTAAAATATAAGTTTGTACCTTCTGTTACTTGTGTTGTTGTGTAATCACCACTTTGAGCAGTTACGGCACCAGTTCTACCAAACACCGAAGTAACCGCATCAGTATTATCATCAGTCCAAGATGCAGTTATCGTTCCTCCGTCTTGTTGGTTAAGTGTTAAAGTCTTTGTTGTTGTACCAGTAACACCAGCAGAAACGATTGAATCATTGTAAGCAGTATTCCAAGTAGCTTGACTTGCTGTTGTAGGTATTCCGTAGCCAGTTGTAGTGCTTAAAACACCAGTTGTAGAGTTATAGTCTAAACCAGTTACACTCTCGCTAAAAGCAGCCCTTGAACGAGCATCTGTATAGTAAAGGTTAGTTCCTTCAGCTATGTTAGTTGTAGTACCAGCAGTCTTAGTCCATAAGTCAGTAGCAGCTACATATTGTAAAATATCTCCGTTATTAGGATTTTGAGCAGATACGTCATGTAATTCATCCATCTCATATCCATTCTGTATTCTTACCTCTACTACTCCTTGAGTTGGATGTGAACGAACTACTATACCAACATACACTAAATGAATAGGTGCATAAGGCTTAGTTGATGTCCAAGCACCAGCAGTTGTACCACTTAAATAAAGTTGAGTACCTACTGCATATGCTTGAGTATCTAAATTGTTTAAAGAACCTAATACTACTACAAAACCATTATTGTTGTTAGTAATATCAAATTGCACTACTCCATATGTTTGAGCAGATGTAGCATCTCCAGTTGCAATAGCCTTAGTAACAGTTGGCAAGTTGCCTTGACCACCATTAATATAAACTACTGTTCCTTTAGCTAAGGTTGCACCAGTTGAGTTATAAACTTCAGTTACAAGTCTTGTAGCCTCTGCATCATCCCAAGAAGCAGTTATAGTACCACCATCTTGTTGAGTTAAAGTAAGTGTCTTAGTTGCAAGACCAGTTACGGCTGCGCTATTAATCTTATCGTTATATGCAGTTGTCCATAAAGATTGGTTAGCAGTAGTAGGAATTGAGTATCCTGATTCTAATCCTACAGCCAATGTACCTGCGGTAGTGATGGGATTTCCAGAAATTGTAAGTCCTGTTGGCACACTCATATTTACAGAGGTTACCGTACCCACATAAGACTCAGTTGAGTTTACCCATGTTGTACCATTGTATCTTAATACTTGACCAGTAGCAGGGCTTGTAATGGTTACATCTCCTAACTGAGTTAGGTTGTAGTCACCATCTTGTGCCACTACGTTACCAGTCCTTCCATATACTGAATAAACACCAGCAGGTAAAGGATAAGCCCCTGATGGAGCTTCAATCACAATTACATCTTCTTGTACGTTTATTTCTACTATGTCGTTAACTACAGTTATTTCTGTACTCATTATATCTTAGTTATATCTTCGTAAACAATAAAATTACCCCATATGTAAGTCTTTTCATTTCCATTAGGAAAAACTACAACCATGTCATAAACATAGGTTCCAGCAGCTATATCAACAGGATAATTAATGGTGATTTGGTTATCGTCAACACCTCCTACTGTGATGCCTCCGTTTTGTTCGGTAAGCGTCATTTCAGCAGTATCAGAATTAGGCTTCTTTCTTACTTGTATCTCTACTTCTGAACCTGTTAAATCTACAGGCACATCGTTAGCGGTAATACGCATTACTTGACTCCAAGTATCATTTCGCCATATCGAGATGTTGTATTGTGCTGGTCTAAAATCAGCATTTGTACTTAAACAAGACATTATATATATATTTCTACAAAAATAACCAATTATTAGACAATGCCTAACAAGCTACAGGAGCATTGTTTATAGTAGAGGTTGCTAGGTTAAATCTTGCTCTAAAACCAGCACCTGTAGTATTCCAAGGTCTATAGTGCAAGAATAGTCCACTATAGCCACTCATAGGGAATATCGTTGTCAATGTGTAATCTTCATAAAACACAGTACCAGCAACAGGAGTTGCCGTATTAGTCCAAGCTATTGTGTAAATGTCTAAAAACAAAGAACAAGCAGTTAGGGAAGATGTATCTCCATTTGAGGAAAGTTCCCACTTGTAAACACCTGTTATTGGGGTTAAGTCGGATTTAACAGGCAATTGATTTAGGGCTTTAGACGTAATAGGATTAATAACCACATAAGCCTCAGCCTCGTTTCTTGTTACCATAAGGCTACCTGGAGGAGTAGATGATCCAGCTAATTGGAATACCCCAGTATTAACAGCATCCAAAAGGTTATTTCTGCTTATACATTGATTATTTGCTAGTCCTGCCCAACTCATGTTCTAATTGTTTTAGCTTATTTTCTAAGTATTGAATCTTGGCAACCATAACTTGATTGTACGCTACATTTAAAAAACCATCTTCTCCTTCAGACACAGCAGAAGGTATAACCTCAGATACCTCTTGTGCGTAATATCCTACCTCTTCCTTGCCGTTTTTAACGTAAAGGTAGGCTTGTATATCACCGACATTTTGAGGGGCAAAATTCGCCTCTAATTGCGTTTTAAGACGTTTATCTGATGACTCAAAGAAACCAGTAGCAGTTAGGTTACCTGATAGGGTTCCTCCAGTTAAAGGTAAATAGGTGCTTGAAGCAGCAGAAGTGGTTAGGTAAGTGCTATTGTCATATGATACGCTTGTGCCACTAACCTTTACAAAGCCAGTGCCATTTAATTGGTTTTGCTTACCATTAAAAGTATTCCAATCTGTGCTACTCAGGAATCCATTAGAGCCTGAACCTGCCTGACTAATGCTGAATACACCAGTAGAACTATTATAAGATAAAGGAGCTGTAGCTGAAAAGAAACCAGCAGCCACATAGGTTGGTGTAAAGTTAATCCAACCGCCAGGTGTATATCTTAATAATTGACCGTTAGAAGGACTTGTTATTGTTACATCTGTTAATTCGTCTAAAGCTGGTGCAGGAGGAGTTGACCATACTAAGTCACCTCTTAAATACTGACTTGTAGTTCCTGTTCCTAAAGATTGTTGTTTGGCATCCCAATAGTTATAATCAGCAGCCGTAACATATCCTGCTGTTGTACTATTTGCAGCAAGAAGCGTATATCTACCAGTTGAGCTATTATAAGTCAATGCAGATCCTATGTTAGCACTAAAAGCCAATCTTGCTCTTGTATTTGTGTAATATAGGTTTGTTGTTCCTTCTGTAACTAAGTCGGTATTGTAATCACCACTAACCGCTACAACTGCTCCAGTACGACCAAAAACGCTTGTAACCCCTCCTGCTATAGTCCATGTTCTATCAGCAGATAAATCATAAGTTGTTCCATTAATTGTTAGCGTTCTTGTTGTAGGAACACCACCCAACCCAATTAAACTATAATTTGGAATATTTAAGGTACCAGAAACAAGCGTTGCAGCACCGCTATTGCCAATTGTGGTTAAAGTTAATGAAGTACCACCACTTGAAGTAAGAACACCACCTGACAATGTTAATCCACTGCCTATGGTTATCTTGGTTACATTACCTGCGTTATCACCTCCTGCAAGCACATTACCTGAACCTGCTAGAATATTTTTAAGTACTAATTGTGCCATATTATTTGAATAATGCTCTTATATGTTCTCCTGCAGCCAATGATGATCCGAATGTTAAAATACCTGTTGTACTATTAAATGATACATCATTTGCATCTAAAGTTACTGGATTAATGTCTTGCACTTCTACACCACCTCGTGTTACACTAAAGCAAGTAAACCCAATTGCACCAGGAAGTGTTACAGTTGTTTCTCCTCCTGTAGCTGTATAGTCATACATCTTAACAATCTGACTGCTAATATTGATACCCTCTTGAGTTACCTCTACACCATCTATAGAATACCCACCAGTTCCTTGTAAACTTACGCTATATGTAGAAGCACCTTCAACTGGTCCACTAAGTGATACGTTGGTTAGGTTAGCTAGTCCTGTTAAGATAGTATACCCTAATAAACCACTACCAGTTCCGTTATCATTATCTATTGAAAATTTGATTGTAATTGGAGTCTTGTCTAAAACTAATTGCAATAAATAAGCATAGTTGTAATTGTCGCTAAGAGATACAAAGCCATCACAATTTACCGACCATGTAATAAAATCATTTTTATATTCTCTAAACCATGCTGATGATTGACTAGAAACCTCTACTTGCTCAACACTAGTCTCAAAAGAGCAGTTAGTTGCAGCACCAAAAGGAACAGCAGTACTTGTTGCAGGGTTAAAGTAGTATAAGACTATATTGGTTCCGTTAATTACTGATGCCATGTGACAAATTTAATTTATTTAAAGTATTCTATATAATTTATAGTTGCTGCTATATCTGTATTGCTTATTTCTAGTAAAGTACCATTCATAGAGTTCCCTACATAGCTAATGCTTGAGTTGCCTAGCATAAATGATTTACTATTTACGCTTATTTGAGCTGGATCAGTATCGGTTGCTCTTACCATCTTAGATGCGTTTAAATATGGATAGGTAGCATTTGTTGTGACAAAACTACTTACTGAAGCATCTATGTTTATGATATTTTTACCATAAGAGTTTATGTATTGTTGCATTAACAACTCTCCTAAGCTACCATAGGCACCAGCCATCCCATATCTATACCAGTTTAACAAAGGACTAGCATCTGATTTTAAGAATACACCAACTGATGTAGGGAAACCATATAATCCCCTAAATCCAAAAGGAATATCAGCCTCTTTTTTATATTCTTTATTATTGTTTAAATAAGCAAAGTAGTCAATCTTATTATATGTATATTCAGCAGTTAAAACAAACTGACTTACAGTACAAGTATTACCTACTTGATTATTAAACTCTATTGTTAATTGACCACTAACAGGACAAGGCTTGGTTGAAATACTAAATACTCCATCGCTACCTTCTGGTATTACATAACCTGAACTAGCTGCACTTTGCCAATCTAAATCATTGTTTAAATAGTAAGTAGTAGTGCCATCAAATACAGTCATTGATATATAGCCTCTAGTTCCTCCTCCTCCATTTAAAAATAACATTGAGTAATTTAAAACAGCCGATGCACTAATCTTAGGCATAAAGTTATTAATCATTCTTGTATAACCTCCACCTCCTGCTCTTACTAATGTCATTTGAGCATATGATTCAGTTGCATTATCTACAATATAAAAAGAAGAACCTACCCCTACGTTAGTTACTGTCCATGATTGAGGGGAAGATACAAGGTTGGGATATATCTTTAAATTACCATTATCTACAAGATTTTTGCTATAATCTATATCTACAGAATATTCAACTCTATTAAATCCTTTTAGTATTAATTTAATTTGGTCATTATTGATAAAGTATAAACCACTTGTATTAGCAGAATACCCTTGTATTGTGCTTAGAGTGTTTAGATTGCTACCACTAGAAACAAGTGCCCCTAAGTAATTATATTGAGTAAAGTAATTATTTGTGTTAGCAAACTCATTAACTGCCACTATCCACCATTTACCTCCAGCTTGGAACAATCTACAACCAAAAGACTTTACAATTTTATCTAATACATCGTAACTTGATTCGTATGTATAATCTTCATTCTTAAATGTCCTTAATGGCAAATAAGTTTGACTAAATGGCTCGTATTGTGTTCCATCGCCCCTATCATTCATGTCAAGTGCATAATACGAACAAGACGTCATTAAGTTAGGTGTAGTAGGGAAATTCAAAGAGTTTAAGCAAGTTAGAATATATTCTAAAACGCTTTTAAGGCTATTAGTTCTATTACCTACGTTACTAATATTTAAGGGTATATTCCTAAGCATACCCAATCCGTCAACACAAGTAAATGCCAATTGCTTTCTACCTGATGAATAAGTCATTTGTATGTTATCACTTAGGGTAAAACCAGTCCACTCTAAATCTGATCCTAAAAATAACTTGACAAAGTATTTTCTATCGTTTACTGTTACAAAGTCAGGAATATTAGCTAAATTATCAGTAACATCCATTATAACACTAAGTTCACTAGCATATAATGATTCGTATATATCATCACCACTTGGTATATAGCTTAAAGATATATCTACCCCTATAAATTCTACTAGCGTAGGTGCAGAAGGTAAATCTTCTTGTAGGTATAAGTAAACAGTTTTGCTTGTCTTTGTAGCAAAGGTTATTTTATATTTATCGTAATATGCCATTATCCTCTTCTATATTTTAATGCGGTTTCACTTCTATTCATAGCCAAAACTAAGTCTTGTCCTTTAATTGTAAATGTACCTCCGCCATCTCCTCCCATCAAATCTTTTAATTTATCTAAAGGAGCAACTACTTCAGGATTTGACTTAGCACCAGGATATTCACCTATTAATCCCATTGTAGGACCAGATACGATACCTCCATTAGCAAAAGCTGTTGGCTTGTTTTTAGAAATAGAGTTTTTGAGTGCAGCTCCTGCAGCTATTGCTGCAATACCTATTGGAATTGCAAAAGGAGCTAAAAGACCACCTGATGCAAATAAAGCTTTTATTGTTATAAATAACTTAGAAATTGATACTAAATATGTACCAAGTTGAATAAGAGAACTTGCAAGTAATTGTATAATTCCTGTCATATCAAACACACCAGTACTAAAAACATTTGCTATTTGTGTTCCTAATTCAACTAATGCACCTGAAATTAAATTATTAACTACTTCATTAAATTGATTCTCAAAGTTCTCGACAGGATCAATAAGTCCTTCTAATGCAGATTTTAAATTTTCTGCATTATCTTCAAATATCTTTGTTCCATAACCTGCATCAATTGCAGATTGTCTTAATTCTTCATTTTTAGTAATAGCCTCTTCAATTGCTGCTCTTTGAGCTTGAAAGTTTCCTCTCGTAGCTTTTAGTGTTACAGCTAATTGAGTATTAAGATTTTTTACATCTTTTTTTGCAAAATCTTCATTAATCTTAGACATGGCATTTGCAATATCAAATCGCATATCCATTGTCATTCTTGCTATCTTTTCTGTGATTGCTTGTTGACTTTCGAAGTCTTTTTGTTCTTGCTTATTTACCTTTTCTAATTGAGCAAGATATTTATCACTTACATCTTTTGCAGAATTTAATTGCAACTGCTCATATTTATCTCTAATAGCTTGTATGTACTTGCTTCCTTTTTTGTCTAATTTAGCTTGTTTAATTTCTAAATTTTCTTGTCTTTTTAAAATCTCTTGCTCATAGGCAGCGAACATAAATATGTCATCCTTATAGTATTGCTTTTTAGCTTCTAAAACAGCAATTAAAGGGTCCTCTGCTTTGCCTGTTTCACCTTTTTTCCCACCAAATAAAGAAAATACATCTATTTTTTTACCAGCTTTTTCTACATCCTTAAATGCAAACTTATATTGGTTAGCAAAATAATCTGCAGTAGAAGCAGTTGAAGTTTTTATTGTTTCTCCTAAATCTTTATTAAATATTTTAACTAAAGCACCACTTAAATTACCAACTGTTTTTATACTAAATGCAAGAGTTTCAATAATACCATTCCATAAACGCTTCCATTGATTAATCATTATCTCTCCAAGAGATTTCCAATCACCTTTTATTAAAGCAGTAAAAGCTGCAAAACCTGCCGCTAATTGATTACCTGCTAATTTTAATATTTTTAATACAAAATCCCAAGTATCTTTAAATACGCTTAATATGTTATCACCAAACATATTCCATAATGTTCTTATGGATTCAACTATTGTTTTAAATGCAGGGTATAAAGCATTAACTAAATCATTTACAACACCATTTACAAAGTCTTTAAATGTTTCAAATAGCTCCTTTGTACCTTTTGACATTTTATCTCCTTGTAATACGAAGTATGTCATAGCTGCGGTAACTGCAGAAACAGCTAGATATAATAAACCAAATCCTTGAGCAAGAGCAGGTAAGTTGTTTTGAATACCTCTAAACCCATATGGTAAGTCTTGTAATATCAACGAGATGTTCATCAAACCCTTATTAAAGCTTTTAGATGAACTATCAAATCTCTTCATAGCACCAGAAGCTTGATTTATATCACTTTCTAATATTTGAAAGTTTTTGCCAAGTTTACCTAATTCTCTATTAATAATTTCAGAAACTACTTTAAATTCTTCGGCATTAGCCTGTATATTAATTTTAATCGATTCTTCTACTGCCATTTTGTTCTAAGGGTTTAACATTATCATATTTTTTTAAGACTTGCTCTAGCTCATCTTGACTCATTACCTTTTGTTTCACAAAGTTACGATTATCGCAGTCAAGTTCTAAAAGCTCTTTTGGCTTTATTTTCTTACCTTTTGGCAATTGAATATTAACTAAAATAGTTGTTTGCCATCTCGTTCTTATCCATTCTTGTTCTTCTTTGTGCCTATAACCATACCATACAAAATCCATTTCAGCCATCGTCATATCCCAAAACAAATGGGGAAGCACTTGGCACTCCCCCATTGTATATCTTTCAATATCAATCCACTCTAATTTTTTTTTACATCACTCTTTTTGCCTTTGGGTGCGTTATCATTTAAGCCACTTGACATACTTTCAGATAATGCTCTGAATAAGTCTTGTGTTTTAGGACTTGCTACACCACCCATATCATCTATCCAATCACAAACATCTAAGTCTGTGAAATTTGGTGTAATACCCTCTTTGTATAAAGGATATTCAGCAGCAGCCTTTATTAAATTAACGATAGCATCTAGGGTGTTATCCCCACTTAATGCTTCACCTATTTCAGAAGGTCCGATACCTTGTAACTGACAAAATCTTTTTAAAGACCATGTGCAGAATCTTAAAGGCACCTTAGTACCATCCGAAAGTGTTAGTTCGTAATGTCCTCTCATATATGTTGTTGTTTTTGGTTATTAGTTTATACTACTGGATTGGTAGTTTGTTGTAACTGACCAGAACCTGTAAAAGATACTGAATAAGTTACTGGAGACTCCATGTCAGCAGTAATATCCATACTTTCAATAAAAGCATTTCCGTACCAAATTAAATCACCATTTACTGGAGTTGTACCACTAACTGTAGTAAATTTAACTTGAACAGCAGTTCTGTTTGCGATAGCAGTCATTAACTCACCTGTAGTGAAGTAAGAAGCTGTAGCAGCAGGATCAACTGTAGCTAAACCATCTGTAGTCAAAGACCAAGATTTAGCACCGCCAATGTGGTCTACCCAGCCATTACTTTGCTTTGTAGTACTATCTGGTAAGTCTACAGAAAAGCTTAAAGAACAAGATGTAGCGTGTGCCACTACTTCTGATCCTACTAATACAACCAATGAGGTTCCGTTAAATACACCTGTTGTTGCCATTTTATTTTATTTTACTTTTTTATAATATTTGATTCACAAAATGTTCCATTACAATAACTCTTTTAAACACATAAGCCTCATCCACATAATCAAAAGTCGCTTCGTTTGAAGCTACTCTTCGAGTTACTATTCTAAAGTCAGGAGCTGTATTTGGGTAATCAATAGGATATACTCCTATGATTTGTAACAATGAGTTAGCCCATTGGTCAACTGACTTTTGCCCTACTTCTCCGTCTTTAAATGTTCTATAAACAATATCAAATTGAACAGTAACATCAAAACTATAGCTTTGCTTATCGCTATTTTCTACAGAAGTCTGACTACTAATGATTAAGAACGGAGGCTGTACTGTATCTGGAGCTATTGTGTCGTACACATTAAGCGTGTAAGATTCAGTTGTTAGCTTATTTATGTAAGCTTGTCTTATAGCTAATCCGCAATCTTTCATTTATACAAATTTAGCGAAATATATTTATATCTTAAATTCTTTAATGGCATATAAAAGCTGAGTATACCTCTTGTCAAATGAGGTCATTAAGAAAGGTCTAGTAGGCAAATTAGTGAATTTTTTTGGATTAGGAACCATAAATTGCCTAGCAAACCTGCTTTGTTGTTCAGGGCTAATATTAATCAATGAAGGCAGGTTTATATTAAATCTAGTACCAAATTCAACATATGGGGCATATCTTACATTTTTGTTACCTGCACTTACATAGCCGCCTTGAAGTTTTTTGTCAACCTTCCTATGCGTAATGCTTCGTTGTAATGCACCTGATTTAACTTTTACCTCAGCTTTAGCATCTTGTTGAATATTCATTAAGGTCTGATTAATAGAATCTGCAATATGCAAATTAAGCCTATCTGATGCAGTAGAAAACTTTGCCTTAATTGCATCTAAGCCAGTTATTCCAATACTAAATGCACTCATTATTTCATTGTTGAGCAACCAATTAAGAAATACTTGTTTCTATCTCCCTCGTTTATTACAGACTTGATAAGATATTTATTATTATTGTGAACTATAACTAGCTTATTATCAAATACTTTTGACGTAGTATATCTTATTCTAAATACAATATCGTTAACAATAGAGTCTTTTTCTACCAAATTACTCTTGCTTTCGGAGTTTGTAGCAATCTGAGCCCAACAAGTATAGTAGTCAACAAGGGTGTTCACAAACCCACCAGCCCCATCAGAAACGCTTGTTTTACTTTTAAACGTAATCCTATTGTGTAGTTTACCTATCATTATAAAATGTAATTTATTCTCTTATAAGGCTTCATTAATTCGTATGCAGTAGTTAAGTTAGCACTTGGCTTACTAGACTCTACGCTTGACTCTCTGTACTCGTAAAGGTCAGCTAACATCTTGAAACAAGCTGTTCTCATAGTAGGAGTAGGATCACAATAACCACAAGTATATGTAAATCTATATTCTCCGCCTGGATAAGAAACAGTATATACTTTCATGGTATTTGTACCTAAAGTATAATAATCTCCTTCTTCTAATGTTACCCAATCTTCTCCATTCCAAAATTCAACTGACATCAAAACACCAATTGGCACATATGGAAGCTCGATAAACTCACTCATAAAGGCAACTACTTGTAAGTTTCTTTGTGTCATAGCCACACCAGCATATTGCTCTAATCTTACTCTTGCTGAAGTAATTAAAGCTTCAATCAATGCGTCATCTTCTGAATAATCTACTCTTAGATAGTTTTTAGCCTCTGCTAAGGTTATTGCTTCTGAAACAGTATCAGACAAAACCGCTATATCTCTTACAATTTGCATCCTGTATGTTTTTTACAAAAATAGTCAAAATTTAACGCATTAAAAAAGGGGTAGTTTTTGGCTACCCCTTATATTTTAGATCAGTCTAAGACTAAGCTACGTTACCGAAATCACCATATACAAACGCACCAGCGTAGTAGATTGGGAATGCGATACGAGCTTCAACTCTTACAGTAATCATGTTCTCGATGAAGTTATTACCATCGAACTCAGAGAATTGTACAGAAATACCATCTCTTTGCATGATTTGAGCACCCATAGACCAGTCACCAACCAAGAACTTATCAGCAGTAATAGCTGTAGACTTGAATACTGGAATACCAGCAATTGATAATTGACCATCAGTAGTAACTACTGTAGCACCTGGTAAAGAGTAAGCAGCGTTAGTGTTCTTAGTATTGATGATGTTAGCCCAATCTGTAGGGTTAATCAAGATACCAGTAGCACTATAGTTAGAAGCTTCAACTTGTGCGATAGCTTGTACTAATTGCTCTACGTCAACTGTAGCAGCACCAGAGAAAGCAGAAGCAACTCCAGTAATACCTTGTAAGTTAACACCAGAACCAGAACCAAATAATAATTGAGCATCTTCAGCAACTAAATACTTCTCTAACAATCTTTGTTGTAAGAAAGAAGTCATAGCAGGAACGTCATCTAACATTTGACGAGAGATTCTAACATAACCAGCAATAACTTGTGCAGGTGCGTTAGTCATAGTGATATCGAAATCAACTTGAGCTTTTGCACTACCTTGAGTTTGGTTAGCTGGAGCACCTTCACCACCTGTTTCAAGAGGGAAAGTAAATAAACCTTGAGAGATTGTACCTACTGGTAACAAGCTTCTAACGTGCACCTTACGAGAAGGTAAGCCATATACTTGATTAGCATAAGCACGAGGGATATCACCTGTTAAGTTTACAGCTTCAGTCATGTTACCTACTGCCTTAGTGTCTAATGTGAATGAAGTGTGCTTCATTTCTCCACGACCTAATTTTGCGATGTTGTCCGCATTCTTTTCGATAGATTCAGCTAAAGTAGCGTTGAATCCTTTTGTTTGATTTTCGTTCATTTTAATACGATTGTTTTTTGCTTCAAGTTTGTCTGCAGCATCTTTAACTACAGCTACTTGAGATTTTAATTCTTCTAATTCAGACTTAACTGCGTCTACTGCAGCTACGTTTTCAGCTTTAGCAGCATCAAATTGTCCGTTTAATTCAGACTTGATACCTTCGAAAGCACTTTTAATTTCTTCTACCATTAGTTGAAAATTTTAAATGATTGTAAATATTTGCTAACCTCAATTTCTATGGAAATCATCGGGTTTTCTTCTTCTTCCAATGCCTCTTCTTCTGATTCACCTTCTGGTTGCAATTCAGATGGTTCTTCTACAGGCGGTTGTTCTTCTGAAGGAACTGATTCTTCATCTTCCATTTCTGCAAGGTATTGCTGTAATTGTTTAAGTTTTAATTCCAACAAACCGAATGTCTCATCTGTATAAAATCCATTTCTTAAAGATTTGATAGTCTTAGCTATCTCATCAATAACTGTAGCCTTTATTTCAGACTTAACCATTACTGTTGGTGTATTAGAATTAGCTCCCCATAAAACAGAGGAACCCTCAAACAATTTAATTTCTGATATTTCGTTATAACCAGACTTAGCTTGAGACTTCACAGTTTGGAAGCCAATGCTATGTTCAGTTATATGCCCATCTCTATACAACTCATAAGTATCTCTACCTAAAGTTGTGTTTGGCATTTTAACGTAAGCCTTTAAACCAAAAGCATCTTCTTCCATGTCGAATGGTTTAGCAATAGGCTTGTCTGTAGAATGGTTGAACAAATGCCAGATTCTATTCTTAGCTTTTGGACCATTCTCTTTTAATGATTTAGTAAACGCACCAGGAGTGATTACATCACCATCACTATCTACGTTACCAAATGCGGAGTAGTAAACAACTACTGTTCTTGAGTCATCCGACATATCAATCGGTGCACCGCTTACTCCTTTTCTGTTATAAAAATTACTCATATTTATTTGTTTACGCAATATACACAGTACAACATCTGCAGTTACAGTTATTTATAGCACCGCCTGTTGCGTCATGTGCGTATTGCATTTGTATCACCCCTACGTTTGGTGTATTTACCATAAATGGCTGATTCACCAATATTCTCGTTCCTTGTGTGTCAGGGTTAGTTTGTCTATCCAAATCTAAGTGCCACAAACGAGGAGCTGACATATACTCTGAATGTACCCATTGCTTTAACAAAGGAACTACTGAGTATTTAGTTGCACCAAATGCACCTGTGCTTAAAGCCTGATGCGATTCAGTACGAGCAATCAATAGACTTCTTGAGCTATTAATCTTACCATCTCTAAGTAAAGTAATCGCCATGTTGTTTACTTCTCTTTCAGTAAGATTATTCTCTTGACCATAACGTATTGCGTTATTAATCAACCTAGCAATCTCTGTTTCGGTTGTATTCTCAATGCCATACATTTTAGCTCCACTAATAGCTGTCCAATAAGACAACATAAATGCTAACCATTCGTCAGCAATATCTAGCGGATCAAAGTCTATAGACTCTTCTTTTTTAAAGTTGTCAAATATCTTTTCGTAACGCATTGCGGTATAGCCGCCCACGTTCTCATACAAATTTCGTAAAATATTATTAATTGACTTTGAGTCAAATAATGCTTGTCGATTATTTACAGTTTGCTGTGCTCCCATACTAGCAACCAAATCCGCAGCTTTGTCAAAATCTTTCTGCAATACAGCCTTAATTTGTGGCTGATATTCTCTGATTGATTTCCTTGCAATCTTTTGTTGCAAAGCAAACTGTTGTGAAGGATAAAGTATTTTAGCCATTACTTAGATGGATCGTATGCCCAGTTTTTTAATGATATATCTCTTTTAGAAGGACATCCCATAGAAACTTCTGGTCCTTGCTCTGCACCTCTCATTCTACTCACAAAGCTAATTGTTCTATTAGCATCTTCTATATCATTTGCAGTCCAATCTTCTTTAGCTTTAGAAAGCAGTCTTAGGTTTCTCTGAATAGGTGCTCTATCTAAAGAAGCCTTCTTAGAGCATTCTGTTTTTGACCAAGCCTCTAGTTCTGAGTAGCTCATGTTAGTAACAGATTTGTACTTAGAGTAAACTTCGTCTAACTTTTCGTTCTTACTCAAAAAAAAATCTTCGTTTTTTACAGGAGGTCTGTTATAGTCACTTTGCTGTTGAGCATTACGAGGGTCTTGCAACATAGTCAATTCGTCTATAGGCAAGTAACCTGCAGGGATAAAGATTTCGTTCATCACCTCGTCAGGTATAGTCTCATAACGCATAGCCACACGCTTCTCGTTAGGAGTAATCCACCAAGACTGAGAAAGGATTGAACTTAACTCTTTCATGTCCTCTTGTAATTCAGGGAACACGGTTAAGTCAAAATCGATGTAAGTATCTCTACCCATCTCATTTGCA
>JACCDU010030264.1_pt1 | contig 25662 bp, 26 predicted proteins | sample 7446081 | NCBI WGS metagenome assembly JACCDU01 (sample SAMN15323447, study PRJNA562643) | freshwater metagenome | isolation source: river surface water | place: USA:Blue River Watershed | collected 2017-08-17
CAAACCATAAAAGGACAGTAAATCCTACGCAGCTTTGATTTCATGTTTATTACGGCAATACTACTAGAGTCATAATAGACTATGTTTGGATCTTTCATACTAAATGATAATTATGTTACAAGCCTTCATCAGAGAAGCTTAAATATTTTCCTTCATGACCAACGATGATATGGTCAAGTAACTTGATATCTAAAAGATCGCCAGCATCTCTGATTCTTGTTGTTATTTCCTTGTCCTTTACTGAAGGTTTCAACTGACCACTTGGGTGGTTATGCGAGATGATAATGCCAGAGGCAGCAGCCTTTAGCGCAGTTCCAAATATCAATCTAACATCTGCTATTGTTCCAGTAAGCCCTCCAGTAGAATGCAATAGAACACCCAACACACGGTTGAATCTGTTTAAATACGCTACCAAAAAATGCTCTTGCAGGTGTATTGTATCCTTTGGGTAGAATTCAATTAATACATTATAGGCATCTAAAGGTGAATTAATAATTGGTTTATTTGAAATACTGGGCTTGTATATAAGCTCTATTTCTGCAATGTTTTCTGTTTGTGTCATATTGATTAATTTAAAAATGCCCAGCAACATAGCCAGACATATAAAGAATTCATTCAGTATATTTTCTGAATTAGATATTACTTTTTTTGTTGTAAATTGTACTACATAAGTAAAAATGAATGAATAAACGAATGGTAAAAAAAGCAGCAAAAAAAACTGCACCACCAAAAAATGCTCCCAAAAAAGCAGCTAAAAAAACTGCATTTAAAGAAGATACTAAAAAGCCAGGAACAAGAACTACTGGACCAAGGAGATCGTAAATATGAGCTATAAAAAACCATTAAAGGAATGGCAAAATGATTACGAAAGTGACTCTACAATTATAAGTGAGTTAATTCGCAACTTATCTTTTGCAGGTATTGGACTTATATGGATATTTAAGAATTCAGAACCTTCTGGAAAATTACTTCCTCAAGCATTAATTTGTCCAATTTTATTAATTGTAGTAGCACTATTTATTGACTTACTCCAATACATTTGGAGAATTGGGGTTAACTATTTTACATATAGGAAACATGAAAAATTATTGAATGAAAACAAAATTGACAAAAAACTTATTGATGATATTCAAATAAACCCCATATTCATGAGAATAACATGGGTATTTTTTGTGTTCAAAATAATTCTGGTGCTATCTGCATATTTGTTTATTTCAAATTTTCTGATTACAAAAATTTAAAGGACCAGGCAGATTGCTCCACCCAGTCCTTTCTTACTAACCACTAAAGTCATTGTTCCAACTAGATACTTTCGTAGTAATTAGTTGTTATTTGATCTACTATTGGTTCTGTCAGAACAATGCTCTTTTGTGTTTCCTTCTAAGTCATTTGTAAACTTTCAACTCTGCTTGACCCAATCAATTCAGTAGATCCTTCTGGAGAATAAGCGTAGCTGTGTTGTAGCTTGATTATCTCCCCAGTTTTAGGGTTTGTGAAATCATAGGCATCTACTTGCACTCTAACGATTTCACCATTCATCGTAGTTCCTACAAGTCCTTTAGCGACAAACTCACTGAATGTACACGGTATGGTTGTCTTTCTAACTGTGGCATAAAATTTTCCTGTTTCCTGACTTTGAATTAGCTCTAAAGATCCAGAGAGTTCCAAGACTTGGAATGTTGTTCCATCTTTTCTTGTTCTACTTGTGTAGTTCGTTACCGTTACCATAGTTTTAATTTTTTAATTGTGGTTAAATGAAAAGCACTTCCTGATATCCGAGCCTAGGAGGATACCCCTTGGTGCCCAATTGTGGGAGGGGTTGTGATTGGGAGTAGTCCCTTCTCACATATATAAATAACTTTTTTAGTTATCCTTTGATTTGAAAATAATCATCCAGATTTGAGCATAGGGGGGCTTCTAACTAAATTAATTAGAGATAGGGTTATGTAAAAAATTGAATGGAGGAAGAAAATAATATTTTACTTAAAATAATTTTCTTGAATAATGATCCGTCTAACAATAAAAATATTTATTCAAATGACATACAAAGTGTCTTTATGAAACATTAAAGCTATATTATAGTATTGTACTCAGTAAAATGATTTGAGCTAAGAATGGTCAAAATAGCCCTTATTTTACATAGGCAATATAAATGCACATATGAAAATTATCTTTAACTATCTAAATTTATGCCAATTGCTCAAATCAATGATTGGAATAAGATTTAATCTTTTACCCCAAATTCATCGTCTAAACCCTTCATCATTGAGATATATTCATCCAACTTATAACTAAGAGCATCAACAAAAACATTTACATCTTTATTCCCTGAGTAATTGTTCTCTGCAAGGAAACCCTCTAGTCTACTTATAATATAATACATCTCGTCCAACGAAAGCTTTATTCCCGAAACAACAGTTAAGTCATGATATAATTCTTTGACTTGTGATTCAGACTCTTCAATTGCCTCTTTTAAGGTTTTTAAATCCATTTTGACAAGCTCTAGATAACTTGTCCTGTATTCATATAACTTTTGAATGTTGTAACCTGTTCCCTTAAGAGTGTCTGTATATTTCATCCCAATAAATTTATTTACATGTTCTTTAATACTTTTATTACCAATGTCCTCAATCTCACCAAGTGCATCATTTATAGATACAATTGCATTATTTAAAAGATCAACTATGTTGATTTCTTTAACTTCAGCACCCCAACCCTTAGCTTCATAAGAAATATATTGGATCTTTTCTTTTGAAATCATATCTCTGTTAATAGTATTCATGTATTGTCCATGTCTGTTAATTGGATGACCACAAATCTCATTTCTGATTTCTCTAACCTTATAAAGCTGTGAATGAGATTTTATAAAGTCTAAACTTATTGCTGCAAAATTTAAAGCTAAAGCTCTAATTGCATCTGTGGCTAAATACAAGGTCTGCAACAAACCAGTAATATACATGTAACCTCCATTATAGCCATCTATTGAGGGAAGCATTGTGAAGTATTTTATCGTAGAATAGCAATCCCCAAGAGTATCCAATGAAACACAACATTTATTAAACCTAGATGGTTCTTTGACTAATAATCCCCTATTATATGGATGATTCATTAAGTCCCTAATAGAATCAATCTTTTTAGCAAATATTTCTTGTTTTCCTATATCAAACATTGATTTCTTTTTTCTTCTTTTGTTTTACCTGCACTTCAACAAACATACCAGTCGTATATTTTTCGTAAAGCTCAAATAGAAATTCAATTCGTTTAGTTTCTGTTGTAAAGGGTTGTGAGCGATAACACTGATCAACAGCTTTGTCTAGATATTGGTGTGCTTTTACAAGAACTGGAGGCATGGTATTAGGATCATAAAGGTCAGAAAGGCTACTATCAGGGAACTGAGCTCTAGCATTTAACACAGCCTGAGCAGCATCTTCTACTGCTTGTTTCTGTTTGTCTGAAGGGGTGTCAGGCCAGGGGTAATTGTTGTATACAAGCGTATTTGAATACCTAAAGTCACTTTTGATTCTACCACAAACATATCTAACCCAGGTCATGTGCATAACGCAGGAAAGTATACCAAAAATGTAAAGATTAGCTTTTGGTAAAGCTGTACAACTATTATGTACTATATAATCCTTACTAAAAAAACCAAAAGGTATATAACTCCTATTCTCAGATGAATGTGTTGGTATAAGCAAAAAATCCGTTACTGGCTGACGTTGTTCTGCAAATAAAGTTGGTGTTAAGGCTGACTCTTTTGTTTGTTTTTTAGTGCTATTGAGTCTAAACTCTTTTACCGCTTTTATCCTTTCTAAGACATACGGCATTTTACCTAACTCTTCTGGTGGACAGTCCTTAAGATATAACACCCATCTTGTTCTTCCATTTAAAAATTCATCTCCACTTAGCAAAGGCTTAAACCATTTTGATGAATGAGATTCCAATTTTATAAATTCATTTTTTTCATCTTCACTGAATAGATAATGTCCATTGTCAACCGGCTTGCTTCCATATAACATTTCTGCTACATTACATATAGGATGTTTGCGAGCAAAAATTGTAATATTAGGACCTTCTGATAAGTAAGAATTGATATTTTTAACTATTATCTCCTTAGGATCTTCATCTAAGCTTTTGTATTCAAATATTCTTTTTATAGATTTTTCAATATTTGAAAAGCCAATAATTACGACATGTACAGCAGCAATACCTTTAGCCTCATTATTCCATCTAAAAGTTTTGTGTGCAAAAAATACTGAACAATTAAAACGAAATAGTCTAGACCATATAATACCACATTGCTCTCCTTGAGAAATTGAATTAGTACTTACAAATGCAACAGAAGTGGGAGGTAATATAGATATATCAATTTGATAATTGGAGAGATAGATGCCTGCTTTTAAGTACCAAGCAGCTACATAGTCAAGAAGTCCTGATTTTGAATCTTCACCAAATACAAGAATCATGTCAGCTTTTTGCTCATCTGTTTGCAAATGTTTTCCAACAAAGGGTGGGTTACCTAGAATGTAGTGATATCTTGGCAACTCCACCTCTCCTTCTAAAGGCTTGATAATACTTTGCCAATCTAACCTAAGTGCATTATCATTTACTATCACTGCACTTTTCTGCAATGGTATTAGTGGGATGTATTCACCAAACCTATCTGACACCATCATATTACATTGATGATCTATTAGGAACATTGCTACACCAGCTATTTGGGATGGAAACTCGCCAAGCTCAATACCATAAAACTGATCTAGATCTACTAAGAAGTATTGGTTAATGTTGGTTACCATTTGACCTTTAAGCAGCTTCTCAACTATTGCTAACTCTAGTAAACGTAGTTCTCTATATGAAGTAATCAAGAAGTTGCCGCACCCACATGCAGGATCTAGAAAACGTAGTTTACTGATCTTGTTATGCAACTGTTTTAATTTATTTTGGTTCTCACCAGCAGTATGAAATTCATCCCATAATTCATCTAAGAATAGAGGCTTAATAAGCTTCATGATATTCTTCTCGCTAGTATAATGTGCGCCAAGGTTTCTTCTAGCTCCAGTGTCCATTACAGACTGAAATAAAGACCCAAAGATTGCAGGTGATATCTTACCCCAATCTAGTTTACAACAGTCTAAAAGTATTTGACGCATTTTACTGTTGAAAGCTGCTGTTGGAAGTCTCTCTGTAAATAATCTCCCATTAACGTATGGGAATATATTAAGCTGTTCATCTAAAGTTTTTAGTCGCTTGTCTTCAGGTATATCAAGAACCTGAAACAACTGGTCAAGATGCATTGCTAAATCAGATCCATCCTCCTTTGTACGCTGCTCTAAATAGTCAAAAAAGATTCCTTTCTGAAATATGGTAGTATCATCTGCAAACAAGATGAATAGCAATCTAACTAAATATGCTTCCAAAGGCGCACCGGTGTAACCAACATCTTTAAGTTGATCATGAAGTTTACCCATTAATTCAGCAGCAGCTATGTTTACAGGATCTTCTTCATGGTAAGTACGTTTTTGGTAACCAGCTAATTCTTCAAATACTTGCAGATTATCTAGTAACTGTGGCAGTTCAAACTTAATGTTTAATCCATCCTCTCTATAGATGTGGAAGTAGTGGAAATCACAAATCATTATAAGCTTAGGTAGCTCGTGATCCTTTAAACCATGACAGTAGTTTTTTGCCTGTGTATAAGCTTTTTCTAAATCCTGGCCACGTGACTTCATTTCTACCAAAAGTGTACCTGGCCATAAAAGATCTATATACCCTGAAGCATCGTCTATCTTCTTAACTCTATGTTCAAATGTCGCAACCCTCTTTTGGGATATACCAAAGATGTTTAAAAAGTCAATCAGAAAAGGTTTAGCATCTGCTTCTTCTCTTTTGGTTTCCTTCCACTCATTAGTGAATGATGAAGCTCTAGTCTTAATTTCGTTCCAGGATAATGGCATAGTTCAAATATACCAATTTTAGCTAATATTTTTTATACATCAATTCTTTTGGGATCTATGTCAATTAATCAAACAACAGTGAAATAAAACAATCAATATTAGGCTTGATTGAACTTGAGAGAAAAACAAATTTCATGCCAGTTTTTTAATCTAACACATAAATTCAATAATTTAGTCTAACCAAAGTAGTTAACCTATTTTCCAATTTTCACATCATTTATTAGGCAAAAATTGGTTGGTATTTGATTATAGTTTTACCTTTGCTAAACAAATCCTATTTAGAAAACCAAATAGGTATATGTAAGTTAACCTTACATGCCACAACCAACCGTGTTCAATTTAACACCTACTTTTTATTGCATTCAATTTGAATGAATCTAAAGTTATTTAATGGTTGGTTCTTAATGCAGAATTATATTACTCTGCACGTCTTAATCATTCAATAGCCATTTGCTGTTAGGATATCATGTATCCTAAGCAGATTTGGTACAATTAGGTCATTGTGCCATAATGATTTCATTTATTTAAATGGCTCAAGCAATGGAAACTTTACAAAATTCTAATGTGCAGTTAAAAATACAAAGCATGTTAGTACCAACACACAAACACAGCAACAATCAAACAAACCACAATTACACCAAACAACTAAACACTTACAAACAAACCACCAGTATATATCAAAATACCTCAACTAACTATTACATTAATGATGTAAGATATACTTCACATGCTTACAAGCAATCAAATACAATACAAACAAGTGTTTCAGAGGAGTTAACCATCAGCCCTTATGACTACATTTATGTTAAGAATCCTCTATTATTAAGAAGACAAAATTTAATCTACATACCAGCCAAAGTTGAATATGTATTAAAAAATAGGGTGTCAAAAAGATTAATGAAGGCGGTTCATCATGACTTTGAGGTTGCAACTGAGCTTTGTTTACTTTATCTCTCATTACTAACTTCTACATATTTCGAATATATAAAAGGTGAAAATGAGGATGGATGGAAATCACTAAAATCAGACTATTTAAGGCAGCTTTTTCGTGTTGAAATCAATACTTATAAGGCAGTTAGGGAAGTCCTTGAAAAAGGGCTTAAATATGGCAATATAATAGAGTGTGATCATAAATCTGCAAGAGGAATCAAATGTTTTGGTCATAGACTAGGAGAAGATTTTTTGGGTAAGGGCATAGTTCAATATTGGATTAAAACAGACCTAGTCAGGCATTTATGTAAAAAGAATCAAGAACGTATCTTTTATCAAAATATTGACAACCCCATCTGTAGAAACCTAATTGATTTCTATCCTAGTATTAAATTGCCTTCTTACGAAGAAGCCTTAGCTAGATCTAAAGATTTAGTAAAAAACGGATATATCACTAAAAAAGGGAAAAGGCTTAAATCATTAGGCAAGCATAGTAAAAGTTATTTCAAAGATCCAGCTATTTACTCATTTATTGAAGATGGATTAAAAACATACCAATATTTAACTGAAGGTGGCTTGGAATTACCTAAAGTTGGAAGTGATTATTCTGGTGGAAGGATAGTCGATTCATTAACATTAATGCCTAGTTACATTAGAAGCATGCTTACCATTAATGAAGAACCAATCGTTGAATGTGATTATTCCTGTTTACATCCCAATATTGCTATTGCAATTTATGGAGGAAGTATTAATTACCTAACTCATCAAAAAATAGCTGACGAATTAACTATTGAAGTTAAAGATGTAAAAATTGAGCACCTATCCTTTTTTAATAAACATCCAAAAGACATGGAAAGATCACCATTATATACGTATTACATTAAAAATGAACCAGAAATGATGAAAAAATTGATTCAAGAAAAGTATAACAACCCAAGAAAGCACAAAATAACAAGCCAAATTATGTTTGAAAAAGAAGTCTCAATAATAACAGATGTCATTATACGATTGTCAAAGGAAGGTATTAAAGTAGGTTATGTATATGATGCAATATTATGCTCACCTAAAGATGCTCAGAAGGCAAAGGAAGTTATGGACAAAGTTGTTATAGAACATGGAGTAAAAACAATTTCAAAACTTAATTATAATTAAAGATGGAAATGCTACAAAACGAGATATGGAGATCAATAAATGACTTTAATGGAAGATATATAATAAGTAATCATGGTAATATCAAGTGCCTAAAAAGCGGTTCAGAATACCAAATAAAGGCACGTTTGGACAGAGCTGAATATCTAACAGTTAGACTTTCAAAAAATGGTCAAACTAGCACAAGATACATTCACAGGTTAGTAGCGACGGCATTTGTTCCAAATCACATGAACAAACCATATATTAATCATCGTAACGGCAACAAGTTAGACAACAGACCAAAGAACTTAGAATGGGTAACACATGCTGAAAACATCCAACATGCCCATGATCTAGGTTTGATCCCTAGACCTACTGAAAGAAAAGTGATTGATACTTGTACAAACAAAGTTTACCAAAGTATCAAAGAAGCATCTAAGCAGACAGGTTTGCCCTACCCTACTGTCAAAGGTTATTTGAAAGGTACACGCAGAAACAAAACCTGCATGAGATACCTAGATAACTAGTTGTCTTTACTGAAGAACATTTTCATGTCCTCTGAAATTTTAAACATACTAGTCTTAGCATACCTCTGAGTTTCAGACAGAGCACCATGCCCAAGCATCTTAGAAACTGAAACTATATCAACACCTTTGTTTAATGTAATCGTTGTAGCAAATGTGTGTCTCCCAAGATGCATTGAAAGACGTTTTTTTATGCCTGTTATTGCTGCTATTTCCTTAAGATACTTATTTAGGTTCTGATTGGAAATAATGGGCAAAAGAAGCTCACTATTGGCAACAATCATTTGTTCCTTGTACTTGTCAAGGATTGAAATTGCCTGAGGTATAACGGGTATTAAAGCCTGTGTTTTTGTTTTGGTTCTAGAGATCTTGATCCAAGTATGACTATCTTCTCCTTTAAACAAATGTTGATGGTTTAGCTTTGAAACATCAGCGTATGCTAGTCCTGTGTAACAACAAAATAAAAATACATCCCTTACTTTATCCAACCTATCTACTAAAATGGCACTACAAATGAGTTCAACTTCTTCTAATGAAAGAAATCCCCTTTCAGTTTCTTTAGGTGTAATACGGTAATTAGGAAATGGATCTTTGGGTAACCACTCATTTTGAATAGCAACTGCAATTACTCTCCTTAATTGTTGCATGTTTTTAGCAACGGCATTGTGTGATAACTTACCTTCTGTTCTTAGGTAGGTGTCAAAATCAAAAATGAACTTGTTAGTCAACTCTAGTAAGTAATAATCATTGCGTTTTAGTTTACTATGTAAGTAGTCTACCACCTTTAGCTTAATAGTTTTGTACTTCTTTACTGTGTTAAGAGAAACATCATTTCCTATCCTAGCTGTTAGATTAGCAATTTGAAAATCAATTGCATCCAAGAGCGAATAGTTTGGTTTATCCCTTCCAAGAATTTCTGCTTTAATGATCTCTACCGTAACAGGTTGTTTGCTTCGTAGTTTTTGATTGTAACAATCCCAAGCTAATGACCTTAATGTAGAAAGGGTATTATTGTATTGGATAGCTAATTCATCCATTCCACGCACCCTTTGATCTTGTTGATCCCATTTATCCATTGGCACTTCAATAGAGGTGCTAAAGTCAATCCTATTAGTGTTAATGGTGATCCTCATCTTTACAGGAGAGGTGCCTTTTGAGTTTACCCTAGACTTGTATAGCCAGAATAAGATTTTCATAATCAATTGATTTTAAATGATTTAGTGCTGAAAAAAGGTAGCGCAAATAAATAGCGGTGAGGGAAAGGAATCTAATGCCCTACAAGGCAATACTGTATTGAGTTCTAGAAAATAGGATTCAATTCCTTTTTTGAAATGACACCAGTGAATTTGATACCTTTTGAGAAGCTTTAATATAGATATTGCAAATGGCAATAAAGCAAAAAGTCCTCAGTATCAATGTACTAAGGACTTCAAATGTTTTGTTGTAGCCAGCATTGTACTACATTCTAACCAAATGTGGAGGGATTTGAAGGAGTTTTATAGTTTAGTTGAAGTATTTGAGAAATTCCATAAAACCAAAAAAGCAGGTCGATAATGCCTGCTTTTTATAGCTCCTATATTATTCTCAAGAATATCAATCAGTGTGCATTGAACTATATTGTCCCAAGATCATGTCCTGGTGGGCCCACAGCCGAAAGGAATCATTTTCAAGGGTTTATGCAGTAAAAAGCGTAGCCCCATTTTTGTTTGGGTTAAATCTCTGCCTGGTTTTGTCATTTTAGACGCAAATATTACTTAATTAAGGATACTTTAAGTTTAATTTCTTTGATATAATATTCCAATCTGAATCATTAATAATCCCCTCTCTCCTCCATTTCTTCAAATCAGATAACCCATCATAACTTGATAAAAGGGCTAGTTTGATATAAATCCATACACTTGAATTAATAACAATATCTTGGAATAAAATATCCATGATTTCTTGTAATATATTAATGCCAGTCCCACCAATTTTCTTATGTAGCTCCTTTTCTATTTTCTTAGATTCACTTTCATCAGTACACTTTATTAGAAAATTACTGAATTTACCTTCTCCATAAATTTTATATAATCTTACCAACAACGCTTTATAATGTCCACTAGTAATTGTGTCAAAATTATCAAAAATCACTTTTGCTCTATTTCTTCTACCTTGTCCCAAAACTATAGGTGAATTATTATAAAATAATATATATACATACCATGTATTATTTTGAATATCCTCCGCGTTTTTTGGTTGTATTATTCTATTTTGGTAACATTTTAACAGTTCATTTATCATAAATTTTAATTTGTATTATTGGTTAGCCACTTTAATCTCTGACCATATTTCAAGCCCTTTAATCTATCATCAAGATTATTTATTTTATTTTCAATTGGTGTAATGTATTCACTACCAGCCAAGACAATAAATAAATCATTTTTCAAATCTGCAACTGATTCCAACTCTTGTATTACCTTATTGCCCCAATTTGATTTTTCAATATCATTTAATACTGTCAAACCAGGCTTTCTCTTGTTTGGCGAAATGTAACTAAGAGTTACATCATATGGGTCAATTTCAGAATCTAATTCTAATAAATGATGTTTTGCAGAAAGTATATAAATATAATCATGTTTAATACCATTTGCGTATTCAAGACTTTTTTTAAACAAAGAACTTCTATATATATTTTTTGCTTTCATCCTACTTTTATGCTTCATGGATGCACATGAAATCAACACTATGGTTTTACTATTGGCTTGCATTTTTTAATTATTAGGTATATTGTATTTTAATACTTTTCAAAGTAACGACTTAGTTTGTTACTAATTATTAATCTTTGATAGGTTAATATAAGGGAGTATAAAAAAGATGTAACAAATATAGTAAAATACATTGTTCGAAAATAAATCATAATCAAATATTCCCCCCATATTAGGCAAATCAAATAGAAGCAGCTATTGAGTACCTTGTGAAATTTAACAATATTCATTTTAATACTTTAATAGCTTAAAAATAAGTTTAACTACATCATTGACAATACACATATAAACAACAGTTGAAACAGTGAAAAATACTAATGAATAAGCAAAGTATGTATTAAACCCCTCCCATTGACCATTTGTAAATAATGTATGAAACATCTCAAATACCAAAGCAGTAACTGCAGAGCTGACAATAATCCCAAGAATTAAAATTAAAATCGACCCGATTATCAAAATTGGAACCCAAAATAATCTGACTATAATTCCAATTACAATCATTAAAAAAGTGTAAAAAATAAATGCTAACATAGTGTTACTTGTTTGTATTTCCTATAATCAAGGGGCCGTTAAATTTTTTCAATAATTCAGTTTTCTCTTTAGACAATTTCTTCACATTTGGAAGAAGTATCCTTGAACTATGATTTATAAGATATTCTAAAGCGTCATATTCTATATCTGTATAACAACTCCAACTTTGCCACATTAATACAAGTGCAAACTCAGGAAAGTCACAATTTAACTTAGCTCTATCCAAGTCCATTACTTTTGGTTCCATACTAGAAATACATTTTACAAAAGTCAGAAGCTGTCATCTTAATTAAATCAACTTCAGGATGAATAAAAGAAGGTGACGGATTAGGATCAACCACAATCACCTTCTTGTTCTTACTAACCCCAATTTGCAAAGCTCCAGATGTAAATCCTACTGAATTAGATGTACCCATGAAAATGATGGTGTCAGCATCCAAAATCCAAGTGATCGCTTTTTCATATTGGTACAGTTCAGTATAATATTCATCGAAAAGTAAAATATGAGGGCGATAAGACTTTTTCTCATTTACCTTACCACCCTCTGTTATTAAAAACAAATCAAAAAGTTCCTTTTCTAAGTTTTCTTCATTTACACTCTGCCAATTAGCCAACTCAAGCTGGTCAATAAATTCGGCATCTACTCTTCTTTTATAATTGATGTTACCATGAATCTCAATTAGTTTATCCTTCGGGTGATTGGCCTTTACATGAAGACTGTCTACATTTTGTGTTATTACCTTTATTTGTTTATTAGCCAATATCTCATGTGCAGGATTCGGCAATGCGTCCCTACAACTAATAAATCGATTATAATACCACTTTAGAAAATGACCCGGTTCATTACTAAACTTATTATAAGTAGCCATCTCCATTGGGTTTTCTTCCCAAATGCCACTCTTACCTCTAAATGGTTGTATTCCTGATTCAACCGAAATTCCAGCTCCTGTAATTACTACTATATTTTCCATACGTATGTTTAATAATGAATTATGTATCTGAATTTGTAAACCACTTTTCCGAAGTACCTTTTACTCATTGTTTCATCTTCTGTTATCACTTCAACAAATAAGTAAAATCTTATTTTTGAGACATTCTTGTCTAATAAATCTTTTACGAATACTCTTGCAATATTGTCTATGTTGTATGCATAATTGATATAGCTAGTACCTTCTATTTCTCCTACAACTTCATGCTTATAAGGAAGAGAATATCTATCTCTTTTGACTGAAGATTGAATTCCAATCATTCTAAATAAGTCTTTTAACTTGGCCTCACATTCAATTTCAAATTTTGTCACTGCATCTAAATAAGACTGAGCATCATACTTTCCACCTTTGACCCACTCTGGAATTAGAATAGTATACAATATAGACCTATTAAATCGAGGTGGAATAAATCTCTCTAATTGTGTTGCCATTTAAACTTTTTTAAAAGTACAATCCTAATTCCTTGTATAAAGCTGGAACCGAAGCCTCATAGATTAATAGAAACTTCTTTACGTCTGCTTCTATTTTGTTGTGTTCTTTAACATAATCATGAAGGTTCCCAAAATTCACTCGCCAATTCACTAAATGATACCCACTTAAAAATTGACTATTGTTCAAAAAATTATATTGAATTGTAGCAATTTGACAAAACTGTAAGTAGGTCTTTTCTGTTACATTTTCAAACATACTAGTCATAGGATATATACTATCGTCATACTCATTGTAAAAGCTCTCATCCATAATTCTTCTTTTATTGTATTTGATCTGTATTATCAATTAATCTATCTGGGAATTGCTTCTTGGTATCTGCACCCAATGCTTTCAACTCTTCAGCCTTTTTAATCGCACTTCCTCTTCCTGTTGACAATTGACCCATGGCTTTCTCATAGTTCTGACTAGCTTTCTTAAGACCTGAACCCACATCTTCCATTGACTCGACAAAACCAAATAACTTATCATATAACTCGCCAGCCTTTTCAGCAATCTCAATGGCATTCTTACTTTGTTTCTCGATCTGCCAAATATCAGCCACAATTTTAAGTACCAATAAAAGGTTCGTTGGCCCAACAATTAATACCTTCTTATCATATGCATATTTCCAAAGACCCGTATCTTGTTTTACTGCTTCAAGGAATGCAGGTTCAATTGGTACAAAAAGGATAACATGGTCTAATGCTTTAGCGTATTTAGGATAGTTCTTCTTACTTAATCCATCAATATGTGCTTTTAAGGACTTAATATGAGCATCTAAAGCCTGTTTTTGATGTGTAGGGTCTGTTTCAGTCATATATTTCTCCCATGCAATTAAAGACACCTTAGAATCTATAATCACTTTTCTTTCATCAGGATAATGAATAGTCACATCTGGTTGTAACGCATTTCCATTTTCATCTTTGATAATCTCTCCTGACTTATCTCTAATAAACTCCTGTAAGAAATACTCTCTATTTTCAGTAAGTCCTGAATTCTCCAAAATAGAACTCAATATCATCTCACCCCAATTACCTTGTTGTTTAACGTTCCCCTTTAGTGCATTAGTTAGGTTCTCAGCCTGCTGACTTACCATTGAACTTGACTCTACCAACTTTTTAACTTGACCTTCTAAGGAGTGACGCTCACGAGCTTCATCACTATATACTTTTTCAACCTTCTCTTTAAACTCTTTTAATTCCCTATTTAAAGGATCTAATATGGTTTTGATGTTCTTACTACTTGTTTCATCTAAACTCTTGGATTTTAACTCTAATAACTCATTAGCAACGTTTTTAAACTCTGTTTTATAGGCTTCTCCCATTGAAGACATAGAAATCTTTAAATCCTCATATGCCTTATTCATACTTAATACTCTTTCTTCGGCTTTTGCTGTCTTGACAACCAAATCAGTTTTTTCAAGTTGTAATGACTTAATCTGACTTTCTAAATCCAATACTTTTTGAGTATTATCCTTAGACCCAAAAATTGATTTTGCATAGAGATAAGTGATTACTCCCCCAGCTAAAAATGATAAAATGTAATAGATTGTTTGCATGATTAATTGTTTTTATAAGTGAAGCCAATTGGATTTCTGTTTGATTTTTGTAATATTAATTCTCTACCTATTAAGTCATTTAAAATTGATTTTCTATCTTCTAGTGTTGCATAGTCATTGAAAATGCTTTCTAAAACATACGCTTTTCTGATATTCACAATATTTCCTGGTGTTAATTCCACTTTAGAAGCTACTTCCTCTAAAACACTTGTCTCAAAGTCCTTAAAGTATAACTGCAGAGTCTTAATCTGATTAGCTTTTGAAAAAGATCCAAAATGAAACTTAAAGTTGATTCGCCTGTGTAATGATGTGTCAATTGCACCAGGAAGATTGGATGACAATAAAACAATACCATTTAACCTTTCAAGTTCTGTTAAGAATATTCCTACCATATTTGAATACATGTTACCAACAGATGAACCAGATCCGTTTGAATTTCTATGCGGAATTAATGAATCAAATTCGTCCAGATATAGGATGGGTGTGCCATATGGACCTACATCCTTTCCATCTATTTGTTTTGTGTATTGGTAATGGTTCACAGCTTTTCTATGGATATTGAAAACCTCTTGTGTGTTTTTCTCAGTATTACCCACAAATGCGTCTTTAACTTGCGATAAATTAACCTGTAATATTGGTCTTGAATATTTTGCAGCTAAATTTCTAACTGTTTGAGATTTACCCAATCCACTTACTCCATAAAGTAATGCGACTACTTGTTTAGTTTCTACCTTTTCTTCTTCAAGTTTATTGATGGCTTTGATATACCCTTCCTCACTCAATAATTGATCTAAAAAGTCAATCTTTAATGAATCATCATAAACCATTCCCTCTTGGAACTTTATCTTATCCGGCGTAATTAAAGTAACAACATCAGAACCAGTGGTAAATTGTCTTGAATTTTTCTTTTCAACTATGCCAAGAGTTTTTATAGCATGGTCGGTTAATTGAACAAAGTCCATGTATGAATCAGAAGCAAATTTGACCAAGTCCCTTTTAAGAAGTGTACTTCTATTCTCAATTAATTCATTTTGAAAATAATACTTACTAAAATTGTCATTAATCGCCACACGGAAAATACGCTCCATAGAAACTTTTGTATCACCGAATATTGACTGCCTTGCTACAATGAATAAAAGAATAGCCATCTCCTCTGGTTGCAACCTTTCAGCTCTTAAGTACTTAACCTGTTCTAATTGATCAAATTCATCCATCAAAAGACCTAATTCCATATTAACATCCTCATCATCAAATTCATTGTCATAGATTATTGTATGAAAAAGATTCAAAAATGCAGAAAAAGTAAGTTCCTTTTTGTCAATCATTATTTCAGGATCGCCTTTTAAAACCGAGTTTAAAGTGCTGGTAGATAAAGAGTATTCAATATCCTCCTTTTTTCCGATGGCCTTTTTTGAAGAAACTAACATTTTAGCTTTTCTAAAGACTTCTAATTGTTCATTGATTGATATAGAGTCAACCAGATTACAATTGAAAGCTGACATAAGTTCGTTTAAAGTGATATAAGCCTTACCTTTTACCAATCTTCTGTTGATGAAATAACAAAGGATTAATACCCCTAGCCTGCTTTTGATTGAGAAGAAATCCCCTACTATTTCAAAGTGTTCCCCCATATTCTCATAATCCTCCTCTTTCACACTCTTTAGATCAGATGCAGTGTTGTATAATAACTCAATTGAATTACACAATTTAACGGCTAGGTCTTTATTTAAAAGGTTGTTTTGTTCCATAGGTTAAATATTGAGGTGATTATTTGAGTGAGTGCAAATATGATTGGTTGTTTTGAAATCTAACTTCAAAGCAAAAAAAAGTTATTAGAAAATTTATTAGACAGTAGGTCTGAATAAAATGTCAAGAATGTTGATAAAACACTTGCTAGTCTTTTTTACAGTACACACAAGCCTGATCGTTACAACTTTCTTTAAGATTAAGTGATTGAATTTCTTCCCAAATACCTGATAACCAATTCTCAAAATTTTCATTAAATGTTCCCTCAAACTCAACTCTTTTGTTTAGTGTTAAATAATCAAAAGAAAGTCGGGTATTTTTTATTTCAGGAAAATTGTCTAATATCAGGCGCGAGTAAATTGCCCCTTGTTTCCAGTATCCATTACCAATATTTTGTTCATCCTCAAATGGCTCCAACTTTTCTGCATATTTGTTGGTTTTATAATCTATCACATGATAACCATTTTCGTTTACATCTATTCTATCAATAATACCATTCAATCTAACTCCACTATCTAATGTAGTAGTCAAATACTTTTCTGTATATAATGGCTTTTTAAGAATTGGGTAATTTGAAAGATATGCTTCAACAACAAACTTTGTGTACCTTTTATAGGTAAGTCTATGTAATGGGTGAAATCTATGCTGATATGTCAAGAAAACTTCATCTACAATATTGCCAATGATTGTTTGAGTTGGCTGTAAATTAGTTCCGTTTACAATATTTTCTAATACTGAATGAACCAGTTGACCAAAAGAAGTTGGCGCAGATGGTAAACCTGGAATCTTACAGATATTGTGATAGAAAAACTTATTTTCACAGGACAACCAATTACTTATGCTACTTGGCGAGATATGGAACTTATCTAACTTGTCTTGAATAAGTTTTTTAATCTCAGGATATAAAATCATGTATTCTCTCGGACTTTCATGACTAGGCAAAGTCAAGGAGTCTATTTTAATATGATCAATCAAATTAGACTCAATCTGAGGTTTTAAAAGACTAGTCACACTAACATCTTTACCGTTAAAACTCTTTCTGAAATAACTTAATCTTAAATTCTTTTTAGCCCTTGTCATGCCCACATATAATAACTTCATTAAATCTTCTATATCCTCTGCTTCAGTATTGACAAATCTATTCAATAGTTTAGGAACATTAATTGAACCATAAACATCCCCCTTGTCTTCATACGAGGTGTTCACCAACGAAATTAGAAAGACATAATCATACTCTAGCCCCTTGGTACCATGTATAGTTGATAAAATAACCCTTGACTTATTTGGAGTATTATCAACGTAGTCAATACTCAAATTGTAGTGATTATAGTATTCTAATAGTTCAGAAAGAGATTCTAAAGACTTTTTGTTATCTGTTGTTACAAACTGAGTTACAAAAGCATCCCATTCTTCTTTAATTACTTGAAGTACACCCTCCTTTAAAATAGAAAATATGAACTGAATAAAACCTTGTTGTAAATCGCTAATCAATTCTTTATACTTTACGTCCTTAAATTCAGCTAATTTTTTAGCAATAACAATAAGATCATCTAACTTATCATTATCTTCTAATAACACAAGCCATTCAGTGAAGGAGATAGAATGAGTTTCACTTTTATACAATAAATAAGCATATGTTAACTCGTCTTTATAACCTGTCTGAATTAACAAGTCACAAAAATAGGCATCAGCAATTGTAACGTCCCTGTCAGCATTTTTCAAATAAGACAAGCTACTAAAGATTGCCTTGCCAAACTTTGTTTCAAGTAAGTTATTCTTTGAAAAATTGAGTTTGTACTCGATACCCATCTTCTTTAACCATTTTTGAATAGGTATTAGGTCATTGTTTTTTCTTGCAAGTACAATAATATCTTCATCAACTTCTGTGTTTTCAATTAAATCTCTAATTGAACAAGCTATTGAATACGCCTCTTGTTCTTGATCTTCAAAAGAAGTAAGTGTAGGTGTATCATTTTGCCATTCTTCTAAACTCTTATTTCCAGCTACCATTGGATTTTTCTTCAATGGATGTATATGCTTGGACTGACTTATTAAATCGTATGATTTATTTAAGATATTAGTTGTACTTCTGTAATTCGTATCTAATACAATGGTTTGAATTTCAGGTAACATATTTGAAACCCATTCAAAATTGCTCAAATTAGCCCCTTGAAAACGATAAATGGTCTGTAATTCGTCTCCCACTATACACAAATTGGGTGATTCCACATCCTTAATCAATAGACTTATAAGTGCTACCATAATCTTATTACAATCCTGAAACTCATCCACCATAATATATTGGTAACGCTCCTGTATAGATTGTCTCAATGCCAGATTATTTTCCAAAACAAAAACCGAATCATTTAACATATCCTGAAACTCAATCTTACCCTTATCATCCAGAATTTGTTGATAGTTTTCAAATAATGGAATAATGGACTTGCTAAAGTCTTCTATTTTTTTTGCCAAATCCCTTCCCTTTTTATTCAATTCGCCACTTTTCAAAAGATACTCTTGTTCAAAAGGAAGAATCGATTCTAATACTTGATTTGTGTAGGATATAACATTCTCTTTGGTAATACATTCTTTCTTAAATAAATTGAAAATATTGTGAAGGGAACTTAACTTTTTAGCAGATACAGGTTTAATATCATAAAACGAACGAGCAGTCTTTGGATCTGACAATAACTTCTCAAGAATCATGAATCTTTGACCTGGTGTTAGAATACTGGTTCCACCTTTTACAGTTGACGAGTTGCCTTCTATAATGACATCATGAGCAAATGAGTGAAAAGTAGTCACTTTAACATCTTCTGCATCTTTTCCAAGTAACCCATTTAATTTATCCTTCATAGAATTAACACCAGCATTTGAAAAGGTTAAGCAAAGGATATTTGAAGGCTTCATATCGGTCTTTTGAAGGATATTACAGCACCTTAAAGCCACAACTGTCGACTTACCAGACCCAGCATTAGCAAGTACGCATAAAGGGCCATTAATGGTATCAACTGCCTGTTTTTGATTTGAATTAAGGGATTCAAGGGATTTGATGTAATTGTTGTTAATATTCATTATTTATATTTTACATGATATGTAACCCACATTGTTCTAATAACTTGGGATGAGAGACTAAAAGAAGAATAATATCTGAATGATCGATAAAAAGACATAATTGTTGTGATTTGAACACAATACTAAACCAGGGTTTAGAAATCTAACTTCAAAGGAAAAAATATTTTCATATCTTATTGAATATCAATATGATAAATAATTTATATATTTTGTATTAATAGATTTAACTTTATCCAAATTCAAGGAATATGGGGGTAAATAAAGATCAATTAAAACGATTTTTTAAGATTGACGAGAAAATCAAAAATGGCAAAAAAGCAACTATAATTCAGTTAGCTACTGCATGGAACAACAGCTGTTTAGATGAATCTGAAAAAGTTACTGAACGTACTATTGCAAATGACATTAAAGCAATTCAAGAGGTATTTGAAGGGGCAGAAATTGATGAGAAAATTGATGGTAAATACTATTCCTATGTTGATCACAAATTTTCTATTAAACAACTTAATCTAAACGAAAACGATGAGTCCTTACTTAGCTTGATTAGAATGACACTTCAAAATTTTGAAAATACCGGCATTTTTAACAAGTTCAGTAAATTAAAAAACAAGGTATTACAGGAAGATAAGTCAAAACAAACATCAAATTCTACATTTCAAAGTTATATACTACCTGAAATCTCTTACGGTAAAACAGGATATGAATGGATAGAAACACTCTTCGAGGCAATTAAAAACGAGGAGACAATTGAAATAGTTTACAGAAAAAATGCTAATGAAATATCAAATAAAACACTTTCACCTTATCTTTTGAAAGAGTTTAGAAAAAGATGGTATTTGATTGCATATGATCATGCAGAAAACAAAAGAATTACAAAGGTATATGCTCTTGATAAGATAAAAGAAGTAATTGAGTCAGAGATGAAATTCTACACAGATACGTTTTTTGACCCTAATGACTATTTTAAATACACATTTGGAATTCACCATGAATTATTCAATAAACCATTAGATATAGTGCTAGATTTTTATGGCACTCAAATAGACCAATTAATGAACCACCCTTTAATGGCAACACAGAAAAGTACATTAATTGAAGGCGGCAAGGTTTTACGTGTCGAACTTCAGGTATACAATAGTTATGAGATAAAAAGAGAGATTTTAGGATATGGAAAAGGTGTAAAGGTTATTTCCCCAGAAAGTCTGGTAAATGATATTAAGGAAATGGCTCAGGGAATCATAGATCAATATAAATAGGAACTTGAAGTTAGATTTCAACTTAAGTAAAGATTTTTAAAAAATAAAAGATGTATACTATTCAAGAACATATTCATAGATATTCAGTTTGGACTGCAGCTAGAGCAGCACAAAGGGGTTTAAAAGATTTTACAATTCAAAACTTAAAAATAATTTTAGAAAATATCAGTTTTAAAAATAAGGTTGAAAATTATATTAAAAGTGATATTAATAAAATGAATTATGAATTATTTCATAAGCAAGTTGCTAATGATATAATAAAAAATGGATCAAAATTAAAAATAGACATTACATATGGTAGGGCATCAAAAATAATTTCAATTTATCTAAAAACAGCAGTTGTGATTCCAAATAACGCTAAAGGAAATGCATCAAATATCATTCATGCACCAATTGATAGTATTTTACTAAAAGCTTTATCTAAAGAATATAAAAAAACTAATTGGGGTAAATTAACTTGGACAAAATTTACAGAAAATGATTATTGGGATCTAATTAAAGATTTAGAAAAGAACAATCTCCCAATAAACTGGAAACTAGAGGAGTATTGGAACCCGGAAGATTAATATCAAAATTATTGATATTCACTTTTAGTAAGAAATAAACATTCTCTAAAAATAGGTGTTCACCGCAAACTCAAATTGACCAATAAAGACGTTTTTGAAAGGATTGATGTTAGTTTGTTCATAAAAAATCAACATAGCCTTCTTGTATTCAATTGAATCAATAGTTCTAAAGGAAATTGGACAGTAATGGTTATTCATCAAAATTGCATTACTGATGATTCTTGCAGTCCTTTTATTCCCATCTGAAAAAGGTTGTATATAAGATATTAATAATAGAGCCAAGAGTGCTTTTTCAAAGACATTTTCTTTTGAGTTAATTAGTTTACACATTTCATCAAGTGCTTCCTTGATTTGAAACTCATTGTCAAGTGGTTTGTAGTTAGTACCTGAGATACCTACTCTACTCTTTCTTACATTTCTGTTAATATCTAAATCCTTAACTAGTATACTATGAATATCTTCTATACTTGAAACTGTCAGAGGACTAATATAATCAGGATGACCAATTATAAAATCTAATGCATCTTTATGATTCAACAACATAGTTGCTTCATCTTTAGTTTTACCAGCTGCAGTTTCTTTATCTTTTAAAAGTCTTTCTGTTTCCAGTAAAGAATAAGTATTTCCTTCAATTTGTGAAGACTTCCAACTTAAATCAATTGCCAATCTTTCTAACTCGTTTTTATATTCACTAGCAGTTAATTTTGATGAATTTGATTTAAATTTTTCTTGTAACTTCTTTAAATGATCTAATTCAGAATTTGTATAAATGCATATGTTATTGAGTGTTCGTGTGATTAATTCATGATTAAATTTATCTTGAATAATTCTTTCATCAATTTCTTTTTCAAAATATTGTTCTACGTTGATTGGTCTAATAATTTCAAAAGAAGGGCTTATCTCATATCTCCTACTTTTTAGTTGGCCTATTGAAATAATAAAACCAGTCGAAATTAAGTCATGTAAAGACCTTTTTAAGGTTGCAATGCTCATTTCTTGACTTATCCCATTAAGTATCTCTTTTGATGAGCACTTTGGATTAGACTTGATATAGTCAAGTATCTCTGAATTAGTATATGTTGGTTTCTTTGCCATTTATAAAATTATCGCTCACAAAAATATAACTTATCGCTCATTAATTGACATTTTTGAGCGATAAAATGAATATTTATGAGCTAAAAAAGGTAAATATACTCATGATTAGGGAGTCCTATGATCATGGCAAGGTGCGCCCACTTGAAAATCAACCTTATTAAAAATGATTATGCTCTAAAAAAACTGTTTGAAATAAGGGGTACTTACACAAAAGAGTATACCAAATACTTCCCCATCAACAAAGACCTAGAAGATTTCTTGAATTATATGGGAATGAAAGTCAAGTTAGGTAAGGATGAATACATCCTTTTTCCTGAAAGAGCTGTCAAATCTATGACTATAATGAATGATTTAAGTAAAGGATTTAGTTTCTATAAAGAAGCTGCAGGAATAACCAAAGATATCAGTCTCAGTAACCTACGCAAAACATATATCTCTTGGCACAACAAAGAATTGGGTTTAGATACAGGTTTAGTGACCAATAGTGCTGACAGAGGTGTATTAAAGAAACACTACATTGACCCAAAAATTATGACCACTATCGAGGTATCTGCTTTGAATGTTAGAGTGTTTGGAAAGAAGAGTTAGAAACTAGGATTACGTTTAACAATATGATTAATACTTAAAGCGGTCAATCCGCCTCTGGTATACTTATCAATTCTCATATTATAAAAATCGACATCATCATCCAAGTAGTATAATTTTATCGTCTTTTTTGAATCCCTAGAACTAACTAAATAACCAAACAAAGGGTCGAATGTATCAAAATCAGAATCACCCAAAGAATGTCCAAAAATAGCAATTTCGCTAGATTTGTAATATGAATCATGCCAATCCGAATTAACATGACTTGAATCAGCACCCTTTGTCAAATATAGAAAGTCCTTCTTATTATCCACTAATGCACCATCTTCAATACCAAAAACTATTCCATTTTTTATTTCCCCATGTGGATTAAAATAAATAATTTTTTCGGTCTCTACTCTCCTACTTCCATTATCTGTATTTATTTTTTTAACAACGTATGGTAATGTGTTTGTATAATTAAAATTAACCACTCTTACTTCAATATTATTTTTCAAATCAGCTAATATTTTATTACATAATCTTGCCGCATTTGAATTATAATTAATTTTTTCATTTGTAGTTACTCTATTCAAATATTCCCTTAATGATTTTTTTAAGAGATTAAATTCTTGCTTGAAAGAAGCTCCATTTTTATCATAAATGTTATTGATAAATATTTTTAATTCATTTTCAATGTCCATCCACTTATAATCACCTCTGTATTTCTCATTTAAATATTTTGCGAAAAAGCAATCTGAAGCTGGTTTAATCAACTCTTTAAACTCTTCACTTCCTATAAAATCTGCGTAGCTAGTTTTCAAACCTAAGTCCAAATCAAAGCCATTTCCAATGATGTATAAATTCGTCATTATTTAATTATTTTGCTCAAACACAAATTATTCAAAAAGTGTGCCACATATTTCTTCAGAAACTAACACTATTTGTGAATAAACCTTACAACTTAATACTGATATAGCTCTTGAAGTAAGTTACACTTACTATTCCACAGCTGTTGATATCTCAAGGTTAATCGTTTCTTGTTTTTTTCGTATTTTAGTACCACTACCTTCGGGTACAAAAAAACCGATGACTACGTATATCATCGGTTTTAGGTCGCTCTCATAGTTCAACGGATAGAACAGCACTCTACTAAAGTATTAATATCAGTTCGAATCTGATTGAGAGCACAAGCCTCAAGTTTTCACTTGGGGCTTTTTGTATCCTTTCAAATACAACACTAAGTTATGACTCTTATAATTAGAACAAAGAATTAAGTTAATTTTTTTAATTAAATTTTAAGCAGAAATGTTAAATACACGTTACTGAATTAAACCAATCCTCACGCAGAACCTCACGCAATGACTTCCAATAAACAAAAAACCACCTACAATTTAATGTAAGTGGTTCATTTTCAACACTTTGAAGTGTAGCGAGACCGGGATTTGAACCCGGGACCTCAGGGTTATGAAGATTTTTTGAGAAAATGAAAGCGTTGATTTGTAGTTAGTTATGTTTTGATAAAACGGAAAACGACCGATTTGAACCGATTTCAGGGGGTGTTTTCCTCACGCAGAGGACATTTCAAAAATTATCTAGCTTTTAGCTAATTAGAGACTTAATTGAATAAGTAGTAAATTTGTATCATATTAAAAAAGAGAAATAATCATGAGTACAATTACATTGAGTTTGAAAAATATTAAATGCGAAGGGTGTGTGAAATCAATCAAAACAGCGTTGGAAAAGCATACTAATATACAAGAGGTGAATGTGGTAAAAGAAACCGGTGCCGTTACAATTAAGGGGGAAGGTTTGATAAACTCAAATATCATAGAGGAACTTACGGCATTGGGTTTCCCAGAAAATAAAAAAGGTTTTTTTACCAAGCTGTTCTCTTAACAAGAAATTTGACAAAAAATCACGCAGAAATAAAAAGGACTTACGATTCAACGTAAGTCCTTAATTTGAAATAAATTGCATTTTGAAAGAACAGAAACCACCCTATTTTATGGAGTGTTTTCCTCACGCAGCGTTATTCTTATAAATTATTTCTTGATTAACTCAAAATAAGAGACTTCAAATCTATCCTTAACAACGTTCCCTTGGACTTTTTCTTTCTTAATTGCATTACAAAATCCTTCTTTATCATGTGCATCACCATGATCCTCTAAACCAGTTCCGTCTACAAAGTAATTCTTGCCTTTAAATTTAATCGCTAAAAGGCACCCCTTTCCTTCCATTTTAAACATACAAGTACCACAAGTAGCTTCCACTTCATAAGTAGGATTATTTGGGTTGAATACTAATTTTTTCTTGGCAGGGTCTTGTGCATAAGTGAAAGAAAAAGAGACCAACATAACAAGTAATAATAAACATTTTTTCATAAAATTGATTTTTTAATAATTAAAATATAAACCTATCCCATATCCCATATCACTATCATAGTGCGTTCTTAATCCCATATTTTTGTTAACAATATATTTGACTCCAAACATATATTCTTTATCTGTATTAACCATAAAATCGCC
>JACCDU010493657.1_pt1 | contig 25590 bp, 20 predicted proteins | sample 7446081 | NCBI WGS metagenome assembly JACCDU01 (sample SAMN15323447, study PRJNA562643) | freshwater metagenome | isolation source: river surface water | place: USA:Blue River Watershed | collected 2017-08-17
CTCGCCTGCGCGCAGGAGCAAAAACATATTGGAGGCATTTCCCAGAGAAAAGATGCCCACCACCACTAGGTAGCGCTTCATCGCCGGGCTGATCCGGTGTTCCCGCCAATTGAAGCGCGGCAGCTCGGCAAAATGTTCACCGGGCGGGTCTTTCAGAAAGAGCGCCAGCACTACACAAATGGTCGCCGGCACGGCCGACCACAAAAAGATGTCCTGCAGAGGTACCGCTGAGGCCAGCAGCGCCCAGGCCACCAGCGGGCCAACCACGGCACCGGCATTATCCATGGCCCGATGTAAACCAAATGCCAAACCCCGATGATGCGGGCCGGCCGCGGCGGCCAGCATGGCATCTCGCGGTGACGTGCGCAGCCCTTTACCCACGCGATCACTAAAGCGGATCAGCATCAGCCAGGGCCAGCTGCTCACAAAGGCAATCAATGGCCGACCCAGCCCGACCAGGCCGTAGCCCACCACAATCCAGGGCTTTGCCCGGCGTGTACGATCCATCAACACACCGGAAAATAGCTTCAACAGACTCGCCGTCGCCTCCGCCACGCCTTCAATCAAACCCAGCGCCTTAGGGCCGGCCATCAACACGGCCGACAGATACAGCGGGATAAGCGGATACAGCATCTCGCTCGCACTGTCGTTGACCAAGCTGATCAAGCCGATCAACCAGACGGTGCGCGGTAATTGAACAAGGGTTTTGAACAGATGCATCGCCCATCCTTTGAGATGATGCGATGACTATAACCGAGCAAATGAAAAAGGCCTTTAAGTCGTTAAACTTAAAGGCCTTTTTTTGTTTGGCGGAGAGGGTGGGATTCGAACCCACGGTACCTTGCAGTACGCCTGATTTCGAGTCAGGTACATTCGACCACTCTGCCACCTCTCCGAGCCCGTAACTATAGCACGCTATTAAAAATAGCGCACCTGATGGTGGATTGACCACCATGTTAAAGTGACCCCGTGACTTCGACCGAGAAACCGACTTCTGCTCAATACCGCTTTTTAACTGCGATCAGCAGCAAGATGCGCGGTGTTCTGCGCCGAATCAATGCTGCGCCGCGCTGGGTACTCTGGTTAAAAGCGATGTTTCTGGTCGGCGGCCTGCTGGCGGGTATTTACTATCTGATGCCCCACATCCAGCCACTGGCGCTATCCCGCGAGCTTGTGGTGGGCACGCGTGAAACCCCAACCAGCTTCATGCAGGAAAAAACCACCGATGAAAACGGCAAGGCGGTGATTCTGGAAACCGGCTTTGACCATGATCTGGTGATGGCGTTTGCCAAGTCGCTGGGCAAGAAGGTGCGCTTTGTGGTGGTGGAAAACGAACAAGCACTGCATCAGTTACTGGAACGGGGTGACGTGCACATGGCGGCTGCATGGCTGAGCCGGCGCTTTATTGAAGCGCCAACCAGCCGTAACCTGACCGGGGCCGATGATGAGCAAGGTGCACAAGCCTCGTTGCTGCGCGCTTCCAAGCCCTATGCGCGCGAACCGTTGGTCGTGGTGCAGGCCAGCGACCGATTGCCGCTGGCAGACCCAGCACAGCTGCATGACAAGACTTTGCACGCCGTCCAGGCCAACAGTCATGAGCTGTGGCTCGCTCCCTTACGCCAAAAGAAGATTCAGGTCCAGCTGGAGGCACACGACACCTGGAACGAACTGGATCTGCTCAAGGCCGTGGCAGAGCACCGGATTGAGCTGGCAGTCGTGCCGCGTTCGGCCTATCGGATAGGCTTGAATTACTTCCAGGGCATCGACAGCACGCTGGCTCTGGGCAACGATGACGAACTGGTTTGGGCGTTTCCCAAACGAACAGGCGATCTGCTGGTGCAGGAAGCCAACCATTTTCTGGCGGAGTCCGAAAAAGATGGCACGTTACGCCAGTTGAAGGATCGCTACTTCGGGGCGATTGATCGTTTGCAGGAGGCGGATCGCAGCGGCTTCCTCACCCGGGTAAAAACCCGTCTGCCTCAGTATCTGACGCAATTCAAACGGGCCCAGACCAGCACCGGTTATGACTGGCGGCTTCTGGCGGCGCTGGCGTATCAGGAATCGAAATGGGAAAACGCAGCGACCAGCCCGACGGGCGTCCGTGGTCTGATGATGCTGACGGGCGATACCGCTGACCGCCTGGGGGTGCGCAACCGCCTGGACCCCTATGAAAGCATTATGGGCGGTGCGCGCTATCTGGATATGCTACGTGATGAGATACCGGCTTCAGTGCCGGAGCCGGACCGCACCTGGATGGCGATCGCCTCCTATAACGTGGGCCCGGCACAGATTCTGCAGGCGCGCAAGCTGGCAAAAGCCAACGGACTAAACCCGGACTCGTGGGTAGACATCAAAAAAACACTGCCGCAGCTGGGGCAGACCAAAAGTGGGGTAAAAATTCGCGGGGGCGAGGCCGTGATTACCGCAGAAAACGTGCGGATGTATTACGCGATTCTGTCGCGCACCTACCCGGCGACCGCGGGGTTTACCCTGACAGCGCCCACCCGCACCTACGGGGTGAGCGCGCCGGGCGGCAGTCTGTCACCGAAACCGGCGAAAGAACCCTCAGGCTTGCGCTGACGGCACCTTAAGTACCTGTAGACCACCCATGTAGGGTTGCAGAACCTCCGGCACACGGACGCTGCCATCGGCCTGCTGATAGTTTTCCAGAATGGCGACCAGCGTACGGCCCACGGCCAGACCGGAACCATTGAGGGTATGCGCCAGCTCCGGCTTGCCCTGGGCATTGCGGAAACGCGCCTGCATACGACGTGCCTGGAAGCTGCCGAAATTGGAACAGCTGGAGATTTCACGATAGGTATTCTGCGCGGGCAGCCAGACTTCCAGATCGTAGGTTTTTTCTGCAGAGAACCCCATATCCCCCGTGCACAGCACGATACGGCGATACGGCAGACCCAGTTTTTCCAGAATGGTTTCGGCGTGGTGTGTGAGGTCTTCATGCGCCTGCGACGAGGTTTCCGGATTCACAATATGGACCAACTCGACCTTATCGAACTGATGCTGGCGGATCAGGCCACGAACATCACGGCCACCGGAGCCGGCTTCCGAACGGAAACACGGGGTATGACATACCCACTTCAGCGGCAACTGTTCCGCCGCGGTGATGGTGTCGCGGACCATATTGGTCACAGGCACTTCGGCCGTAGGAATCAGGTAATACGGTTCGGCCTCACCTCGCGGTACCTGGAACAGATCTTCGGCAAACTTGGGCAGCTGGCCGGTGCCGTAGAGGCTGGCGCCGTTCACGAGGTACGGCGCATACAGTTCGGTGTAGCCATGATCGGCGGTATGCGTATCAAGCATGAACTGGGCCAGCGCCCGATGCAGACGGGCGACCGGACCCTGTAGCACCACAAAACGGGAACCCGTCAGCTTGGTGGCGGTTTCGAAATCCATGCCATTGAGGCCGGCACCGATATCCACGTGATCTTTCACTTCGAAATCAAAGGCGGGAATCGCGCCCCAGCGCTTGATTTCGACGTTGTCGTTTTCATCAATACCAACGGGAACATCAGCCCCCGGCAAGTTCGGCAGTGCCGAGGTAAAGGCATTGATCTCTTCGAGCAGCACCGTCAGGCGCGCTTCGGAGGCCTTGAGTTCATCGCCCAGCTGACCTACTTCAGCCATGACACCGCTGGCGTCTTCACCTTTGCTCTTGAGCATACCGATCTGCTTGGACAGTGTATTACGCTGCGCCTGCAGATCCTGCGTGCGCTGTTGGAGCGTTTTACGTTCGGCTTCAAACGCATTGAAGGGGGAAAAATCAATAGCGTCGCCACGGGTGGCAAGACGGCGGGCAACGTCGTCAGGCTGCGAGCGGAGGAGCTGAATATCAAGCATGTCGGTCTAACTCTCTTAATTGGGCTAATCGTTCTTTGATCCGGGCTTCCAGCCCGCGATCCACCGGCTGGTACCAGGATGGCTCCTGCATGCCTTCCGGAAAATAGTTGACGCCGGCAGCATAGCCACCGGCTTCGTCATGCGCATGACGGTACCCTGCACCATGGCCCAGCTCTTTCATCAGCCGGGTGGGCGCATTACGCAAATGCATGGGTACGGGCCGCGAGACATCGTCACGCACAAAGGCGCGGGCCTGATTATACGCGCGGTAGGCGGCGTCCGACTTCGCGGTAGCGGCCAGATAGAGCACGGCATTGGCGAGTGCCAGTTCGCCTTCGGGAGAACCCAGACGCTCATAGGTTTCGGCCGCTTGCAGGGCCATCTGTGCCGCTCGCGGGTCTGCCAGGCCGATATCTTCCCAGGCCATGCGCACGAGCCGGCGCGCCAGATAGCGCGGATCCGCGCCACCATCCAGCATGCGTACAAACCAGTACAACGCAGCATCGGGATTGGAGCCGCGGACCGATTTGTGCAAGGCCGAGATCTGGTCGTAAAAGGCATCGCCCCCTTTGTCGAATCGACGCAGGTTCTGAGCCAGCGTATTAGCGACAAAGTCCGCATCGATCTCGGCCATACCACTGGCTTTAGCAGCGGCCACCGTCTGTTCAATGAGGTTGAGCAGTTTGCGGGCATCTCCGTCCGCCACACCGATGAGCCGGATACGGGCCTCATCACTGATCTGCACAGCGGGTAGCGTGGCCAGAGCCCGCTCGCTGAGTTGCGTCAGTTCTTCCGGCGTGAGTGATTTGAGCACATACACGGCAGCACGCGAGAGCAGTGCCGCATTCACCTCAAACGATGGGTTTTCGGTGGTAGCCCCGATAAAGGTGACCAGCCCGGATTCGACATGGGGCAAAAACGCATCCTGTTGGGATTTATTGAAGCGATGCACTTCATCCACAAAGAGGATGGTACGGCGACCGGTTTGCCGGGCTTTTTCGGCAAAGCTGATGGCTTCGCGGATTTCCTTGACCCCGGCCAACACCGCTGACAATGCTAGAAACTCGGCATCGCAGTGCCGCGCCACCAGGCGGGCCAGCGTGGTTTTGCCCGTACCCGGCGGCCCCCAGAAAATCATGGAATGCGGATTGCCGCTTTCCAGGACCAGACGCAAGGGTTTGCCCGGCCCCAGCAGATGACTCTGCCCCACCACGGCTTCCAGCGTTTGCGGGCGCAACTGCTCGGGGAGCGGCGCGTAAGCCTCGGTCGCTGCGGCTGCCGGCGAACCCGGGTTGACGTCGGCAAACAGATCCATCGTTACTGTTTCAGCACATCGGCGCCGGCCGGCGGCGTAAAGCGGAACAGGCTGGCCGGTGCATCACCATTGCGAACGACGTTGCTGAACACCAGCGTGGTTGTCTGGCCAAAGCTGTCTTCCAGAATCATGCCTTTCAGCTCGTTACCGGCGAGGCCGATACGGATTCGCACAAAGCCGGTGTCATTCTGTTTGGGCTCGGCAATCACCCACTCGGCACCGGCGTGTTCGCCATCGGCTTTGAAGTTGAAGCGTTGATCGGCCTCATTGTCGCCGGCCAGTAGGGCTGCAGGTGTGCCGCCCAGAGCCTTTTGTGAAGCGCGCACGATCACTTGTTTGAGTTCCGGGTCGTAGAGCCAGATACGGCTGCCATCACCCACCATCAACTGATGGTAGGGTTTGGTGATGGCCCAGCGGAATTTACCCGGGCGGCTGATGGCCATGGTGCCCTGGCTTTTACCACCGCCAATGCCGCCGGCCGAGCTTTGCGCAAAGTCGGCTTTGAGGGTGCGGGTATCGCGCAACCAGTTCTTGAGATCGCTGACACTGTCAGCCCAGGCACTGCCAGCCACAACCGACAAGGCGATCAGCAACGCGGGCACGGTCACCCAGCGATGATTCGACATTATTCGTCTCCGGAACGATTGGGTGCCAGCACTTCGCGGCCACCGCGGCCATCCATCGACGAGACCAGCCCGGCCTTTTCCATGGCTTCGATCAGGCGGGCCGAACGGTTATAACCGATACGCAGGTGACGCTGTACCAGTGAGATGGAAGCACGACGATTCTTGAGCACGATCTCAACGGCCTGGTCGTAAAGCGGGTCGGCCTCAGCATCATTATCACCGCCCTCGCCGCCTTCGCCATCACCCTCGGTAGCGCCAGTGAGAATGCCTTCTTCGTATTCCGGTTCGCCCAGCGATTTGAGGTAATCCACCACGCGGTGCACTTCGTCATCGGCCACAAATGCGCCATGAACGCGCTGCGGATAGCCGGTACCCGGTGGCAGATAGAGCATATCGCCCTGGCCCAGCAGTGCTTCAGCGCCCATCTGATCCAGAATCGTTCGCGAGTCGATCTTGCTGGATACCTGGAAGGCAATCCGCGTCGGAATATTGGCCTTGATGAGGCCGGTGATGACATCGACACTGGGACGTTGCGTCGCCAGTATCAGGTGAATACCGGCAGCGCGGGCTTTCTGTGCCAGACGGGCGATCAGTTCTTCGACCTTCTTACCGGCAACCATCATGAGGTCGGCCAGTTCGTCGATGACGACCACGATATGCGGCATGCTACGCAGCGGCTCCGGTGCTTCCGGTGTCAGCGTCAGCGGATTCGGAATCGGTTCGCCCTTCTCGGCCGCCTTCTGGATATGCTCATTGGCGCTGGCCAGATTACGCACGCCCAGCTTGGACATCACCTTATAGCGGCGCTCCATTTCGGCCACACACCAGGTCAGTGCGTTAGCCGCCTGACGCATATCGGTCACGACGGGTGCCAGCAGATGCGGAATGCCTTCATAGATCGACAATTCCAGCATCTTGGGATCCACCAGAATCAGACGCACGGCATCCGGCTCTGATTTGTAGAGCATCGACAGGATCATGGCGTTGACGCCGACCGACTTACCGGAACCGGTGGTACCGGCCACCAGCAGGTGCGGCATTTTAGCCAGATCGGCGACGATGGGCACACCGCCGATATCCTTACCCAGCGCCACGGTGAGTGGCGAGCTCATGTTGTGATAAGGCCGGGATGACAGAATTTCGGAGAGTCTTACAGTCTGGCGCTTGGCGTTGGGCAGCTCCAGCGCCATGCAGGATTTACCCGGTACGGTTTCCACCACGCGCACGGAGACCAATGCCAGGGCACGGGCCAGATCCCGGGCCAGATTAACGATCTGGGCGCCTTTAACGCCAACCGCCGGTTCAATTTCATAACGCGTAATCACCGGACCCGGATAGGCTGCAATGACTTTCACCTCGACGCCGAAATCCCCCAGACGGGTTTCAATAAGGCGGGAGGTAAATTGCAGCGTTTCTTCGGTCGGCATATCCGTCGGGGGCTGCGCCGGATCCAGCAGGCTCAGCGGGGGCAGCTTGCCTCCCACCACGGCTTCAGGAAACAGCGGCACCTGTTTTTCACGCTCTTTACGTTGCGTGGCTTTGCGCGAAACCGGCACTTCTACCGGCGCAGGCGGCTCAATAAAGACCGGCTCGGTGGGTTCGGCCCGTTTCTGCTCGACGGTGGCTTCACGTTGCTGGGCAACTTCCTTGCCGATACGGCGATCCTGCCAGCTTTCGACAGCACGGCCACCCCCCCCCACCGCCTTTTCCATCAAGCCGCCGATGTGTTCAAACAGCACGACCCAGGGCAGACCGCTGAAAATACGCCAACTCAGCAGCAACAGGCTGCCGATAATCAGGGTGGCGCCGGTAAAACCGAAGGCATTGCCGATCACCGTTGCCAGGCCTTCGCCCAGTACCCCCCCCGGGCCCATGGGCAAGGCATGACCGCTGGTATGGAAGCGCAGTGCAGCAAAAGTGGAGACACAGACCAGCAGGAGGAGAAAGCCGCTGAGCGTTAACCAAAGCGGGCGGATTTCCGGCTCCATGGCTTCGCGCAGGGCGCGACGACGTGCTGTCCAGCCAATCAGAATCAACACCAGCGGTAAAAGCGCCCATAACCAAGCGGCACCGCCAAACAGATAGAACAGCAGATCGGATATCCAGGCGCCAAAGCGGCCCATGGGGTTGGTCACGCGACCGGCCGGGCCAGAATGCGACCAGGCCGGGTCTGCCGGATTGAAGCCACCTAGGGCCAACATGGCAACCAGGGCCACAAAACCGAGCAGCGCCCAGCGGGCTTCCTGCATCAGGGCACCGATACGTTCCGGCAAGGTACGCGGCCCATCGATACGCTGGGTCAGAGGCGTACTGCGGGGCGTACTGTGCTGTCGGCTGAAAAGTCGGGTCATGAGTAAAGTGCTTGCCCATCTTCGGGCTGGTGATGACGTAAGGAACGATTATAATCCCTAGGATTAAATGATTTGCGGCATCCTTTCCAAGAGCCGCCCCAACTTCAGGAGTTGTCATGTCTGCTGCGACCCGTCATATCCCTCTGCTGATCCTCGGTTCCGGACCGGCTGGCTATACTTCAGCCATTTACGCGGCCCGCGCCAACCTGAAACCGGTGCTGATTACCGGCCTGGCCCAGGGTGGACAGCTGATGACTACGACGGAAGTCGATAACTGGCCAGCCGACGTCAACGGCGTCATGGGCCCGGAACTGATGGCCCGCTTCGAACAGCATGCCGCCCGCTTTGAAACCGAAATGGTGTTTGACCATATACACACGGTCAAACTGGGTCAACGCCCCTTCGAACTGCAAGGCGATGCGGGTACGTATACCTGTAATGCACTGATCATCGCCACCGGTGCTTCGGCCCAGTATCTGGGTCTGCCCTCGGAAGAGACCTTCGCTGGTCGCGGCGTATCGGCCTGCGCTACCTGCGATGGTTTCTTCTACCGCAACCAGGAAGTGGCTGTCGTTGGCGGCGGCAACACGGCCGTGGAAGAAGCGCTCTATCTGGCCAACATTGCCAGCAAAGTGACACTGATTCACCGTCGCGACAAGTTCCGCGCCGAAAAGATCATGGTCGACAAACTCTACAAGCGCGTTGAAGAAGGTAAGATCGTTCTGGAGCTGAACTCCACCCTGGACGAAGTGCTGGGCGATAACACCGGCGTGACCGGTGTGCGCATCAAGGCCGCCGACGGCTCGACCAAAGACAAAGAACTGCGTGGCGTTTTCATTGCCATCGGTCACAAGCCGAATACCGACATGTTTGCCGGTCAGGTCGAGATGGAAAACGGTTATATCGTGACCCGCATGGGCAACAATGGTTTCGCAACGGCGACCAGTGTGGCGGGTGTCTTTGCCGCCGGCGACGTGCAGGATCACAACTACCGCCAGGCCATCACCTCGGCCGGCACCGGTTGTATGGCGGCACTGGATGCCGAACGCTTCCTGGATAGCCTTGCCCAGGGCCTGGATGTTGCCCTGAAGGCCTGGGCGCCTGCCAAGTAAGGCTGTTCTGCTGCCACGGCTCCGGGAACCATACCGATGCCGGCAATACTCAGCCAGGAGGAACAGGATCTGTTCCGGGCCCAGGTCGGTGATGCCGCTCCCCTGCGTACGGCACCCAGAGCCGATCTGCGCCCTCAACCACCCAAGCCTGTGGCACGCCAGCACCTGCTGGACCAACAGGCGGTGCTGCATGATCTGATTCATGCTCCCATCGAGCTTGCCGACCGCCTGGAAGGCGGTGACGAGCCCGTCTACCTGCACCGGGGGGTTTCCATGCAGGTCCTGCGCGATCTCCGACGCGGCCGCTGGGTGATCCAGCGGGAAATCGATCTACATGGTCACACACGGGATGCTGCACGCAGTGCGTTGGCACATTTTCTGAGTCGCTGCCTGCACCAGGGCATTCGCTGCATACGCGTGGTGACCGGGCGTGGCCTGCGCTCTCCCGGCCAGGTGGCCGTGCTGCGTGTGCTGACCCGTAACTGGCTGGCGCAACGCCAGGAGGTTCTGGCGTATTGCCAGGCCAAACCGGTCGATGGCGGCGAAGGTGCCCTCATTGTGCTATTGCGCAATCAACATCGACCACATACGGTTGAAACCGGCAAGGATGCCTGATGACTCTGCACGATCCTGAAATGACCACACGCAAACAACCGCACTCACGTCTCTGGCCATTGGCCATCGTCGTACTGCTGGCAGTATCGTTTATCGTTGCCCAGCGTTACGGCAACGACCTCATGCAGCTGGTCACTGACCCGGCCGACGCCACGGCAATCACGCCGCCGCCCTGCAATCTGAACCGGGAGGCCTGTCAGTTACCCATCATCACACCGGTGGCCTCCGAGGCCCCCTGGGCCTTCAGCATCAGCCCCCGGCCGATTCCCGTGAGCGCGCCGCTGACCTTCACGCTCACACCACCGGCACGCGTACTGCCCGCCCACGCCCCATCCACCGTCTGGGTCGATCTGACCGGTGATGACATGGATATGGGCCTGATCCGCATAGCATTGATCCAGGATGCCAATGGCCAATGGACCGGTAGCGGCAGTATTCCGGTCTGCATTACCGGTGCCATGCGCTGGCGTGCCCGACTGCATATCCAGCTGGCCCAGACACGACTACAGGCCGACTGGGTGTTCACAGCACCGGAAGATCGTACCCGCCACTAGGCACATCGGTACCCGACTTTGCCCCCATTACAAGCCGTCAACGCTAAAGTCATCTATGAAAATTGTTACGTGGAATGTGAACTCGCTCAATGTCCGCCTCCCGCATCTGCTGGACTGGCTGGCCACCGCTGGCCCGGATGTGGTGGGTTTGCAGGAGCTGAAATGCGAGGACGCGAAGTTCCCGGAAGCCGCATTACTTGAAGCCGGTTATCACGCGGTCTTTGCCGGTCAGAAAACCTATAACGGCGTGGCGCTTCTGTCGCGCAAACCTGCCACCGATGTTCAACGGGGCATCCCCGGGTTTGATGACCCGCAGCAACGGATGATTGCGGCCACCATCAACGGTGTCCGCGTGGTCAATGGTTACTTTCCCAACGGTCAGGCGCCGGACACCGACAAGTTTGCCTACAAACTGGACTGGCTGTCCCATCTCACTGAATGGCTAGGTCTGGAGCTCAAGACACACGGCAAACTCTGCCTGATCGGCGATTACAACATTGCCCCGACCGATGCGGATGCGCACCCGGACTGGAAAGAAGCCATTCATGTATCGCCCCCCGAGCGCGCCGCTTTTGCGGCGCTGGAAGCGCTGGGCCTGGAAGATGTCTTCCGGCGCTTTGATCAGCCGGAAAAAAGCTTCTCCTGGTGGGATTACCGGATGAACGCCTTCCGTCGGAATTTTGGCCTGCGCATTGATCACATTTTGGCCAGCAAGCCGTTGGCCGACACCTGTACCGCCTGTGAGATCGACAAGTCGCCCCGTACTCTAGAGCGGCCGTCCGATCACACGCCGGTGATTGCGACCTTCAACGTTTGAGCGGCGTCGCCGCAGTCGGTGCGTCAGTTACGGCAGCCGATTGGCCAGTGCCACAAAATCGGCTTCACTGAGCTGCTCGGCGCGCTCGGTCGGGTCCACCCCGGCCGCTTCAATCGCTTCGGCACCCAATAGGGGCTTGAGGGTGTTACGGACCATTTTGCGCCGTTGCGAGAAGGCCGCACTGACCACCGCGCTGAGTTTCGCCTCATCCACGGGCAGACGATCAGCGATGGGCCGCGGCATCATGCGCACCACCGCAGAATTGACTTTGGGCGCCGGATCAAATGATTCGGGCGGTACATCCAGCAACGGCTCGAGATAGCAATAACGTTGCAGCATCACCGACAGGCGGCTGCGATCCGAATCACCGGGAGCCGCCACCATACGGTCGACCACTTCCTTCTGCAACATGACATGAATGTCGCGAATGGCCTCAACCTTGTCGAGCAGGTGAAACAGAATGGGGGTAGAAATGTTGTAGGGCAGATTACCGACCACCCGCAGATCCGGCCCCAGCGAGGCAAAATCAAAGGCCAGCGCATCGCCGGCATGAATGGTCATTTGCTCGCGCGTATATTTTTTCTCTAGACGGGCGATCAGATCACGATCCAGTTCGACCACATGCAGATGACCGGCACGCGCCAGCAGCGGCTGGGTCAATGCCCCCAGGCCGGGTCCAATTTCAACGACCTGTTCGCCTGGACGCGGGTTCACGGCATCCACAATGCCATGAATGATGCCCTGATCGATCAGAAAGTTCTGCCCAAACCGTTTGCGGGCCGTGTGACCGGTCTCTCGGGCAAGCTTACTGGGCGCGGGTTTACTGGAATGGTTCATGAACGTTGTTGATTGGCAAGTTGGGCGGCCAATGCCACAGCCGCATGGAGGCTACCCGGGTCGGCCACCGGCAAATCACCGCTGGGCTGACGGCCGGCCAGATCGAGCGCCGTGCCATGATCGACCGAAGTGCGGATGATCGGTAAACCGAGGGTAATGTTGATACCCTGACCAAAGGTGGCGTATTTGAGCGGGGCCAGGCCCTGATCGTGATACATGGCCAGCACGGCATCGCCTTGCGGCAACACGCGTGGGGTAAACAGAGTGTCGGCAGGAAGCGGCCCGATGAGCTGCATGCCTTCAGAACGCAGACGATCCAGCACGGGGACGATGACGTCGATTTCTTCCCGCCCCATGTGACCACCTTCACCCGCATGCGGATTCAGCCCCGCCACCAGAATACGGGGTGCGGCCAGGCCAAATTTTTCACGCAGATCCTGATCCAGGATACGCAGTACCCGGGTCAGCAGATCTTCCGTGATCGCCGCCGGCACAGCCGACAGCGCCAGATGGGTCGTCGCCAGAGCAACGCGCAACGGGCCATGGGGCGTATCGCCGGCCAGCATCATGACGACCAGTGGCGTCTGCGTTTGCTCGGCCAGATATTCGGTATGGCCGGTAAACGGTCGGCCGGCTTCGTTGATCACCCCTTTATGCAACGGTGCCGTGACCATCGCGACAAACTCACCCTGCTGACAACCGGCGATGGCTCGGTCCAGAATGGCAACGACATAATTACTATTGGCCGGGTTCAGCTGCCCCGTGATCACGGGGGTTTGTACCGGAATGTGGCTGACGATCAGCTCACCACAACAGGAAGCCGCAATGGGCGCCGCCGGATCGTAATCCTTCAGCGTCACGGAAACACCCATTTGTCGGGCACGCGCTGCCAGTAAATCCCGATCAGCCAGCACCACCAGCTGGTCTGGCCAGGATTGCGCCGCCAGCCGCAGGCAGAGATCAGGGCCAATGCCGGCCGGCTCTCCGGAGGTGATGGCCAGACGAACGGGCTGCGCGCCTAAATGAGAACCTAACTGAGCGGCAAAGCTCTCGTCAGCGCGTTGTACAGACCCTGTCATTGATCATCCGTACGGATTTCAACATAGGCACGGTCGCGCACCTGACGCATCCACTCCTGATTGGCTTCTTCCAGCTTCCGCTGGCGTAAGGCCATCGTGGCCCGCTGACGCTGGCGCTCCTGGGACACATCGGTCGTTCTGCGCTCCAGCACCTGAATGATGTGGAAACCGAACTGGGACTGTACCGGATTACTGATCTCACCGATCTTCAGGGCATTCATGGCCTGATCAAAGGCGGGCACGGTGTCACCGGGGTATAACCAGCCCAGATCACCACCCTTCTGGGCGGAGCCATCCTGTGAATAGAGCTTGGCCAATGTGGCGAAGTCTTCACCGTTTTTCAGGCGGCTATGGACCTGATTGATCTTCTGGCGCGCTTCGGCCTCCGAGGTGATTTCGGTCACCTTGATGAGAATATGGCGGGCATGCGTCTGCTGAATCTGCGGTAACGCACTACCGCCCTTGCGGGCGATCAGTTTGACAATATGAAAACCACTCGGACTACGGACCACATCGCTGACCTGGCCCGGCTTGAGGTTGGCAATGGCCGAACTCATTACCTGCGGCAGACTATCGACCGGCCGGAAACCCAGATCCCCGCCCTGCATGGCATCGTTGGATTCTGAATAAGTGGCCGCCAGTTGCCCGAAATCACGACCGGCCTTGGCCTGATCATCAATCGACACGGCTTTCATGCGCAGCTTGTTCAAGGTTTCCGGCGAGGCGCCTTCGGGAATACGGATCACAATGTGCGCGAGGTGCACTTCTTCACCGGCACCGGTAGCGGCCTGGTTGGCCAGGAAGTTATCCACTTCACCGGGAGTGACATTGATCTTGGCATCCACTTCGCGCTCACGCACCCGGGCAATCATCATCTGGCTCCGGATTTCTTCCCGGAAGTCCGGCCAGGCAATCCCGTCCTTCTCGACCATCTGGCGCATCTGTTGCGTGGACATTTTCTGGTTGGCGGCAATACGGTTCAGCGCCTGCTCCAGCTCGGTATCTTCCACACGGATACCGGCCTCTTGCGCCACCTGCACCTGGGTACGCTCGGTGATCATCTGCTCCAGCACCTGCTGACGCAGAATATCACCCGGCGGCAACTGGACTTTCTGGCGCTGCAGCTGCATCGAGGCTGAACGGACGCGACTGTTAAGCTGATTCTGCGTAATCACACCATCGTTGACGACCGCGACGATGCGATCCAGGGTTTGCGGCTGGTTGGCACGTGTGGCCTGCCCGGAAGCGGTCGGCGCAGCAGACGCCCCAACCGACCACAGAAGGGCCAGCAACGTCACGGCAAAAAATGTTCGACAACGATTGAGCATCGGCATGTTCAATGATCCATTAATAATAAGGATCCGTCAGCGGCGGCATGAAGGCCGCATCCGAGGTTCGGGTGTAGTTCGGGACATTACGGCGCAACACATCCAGCGGGCTGGAGCCAATGCTCCCCATGCCCTTGAGTTCCAGCTGGATAAAGAAACTGGTGTTCAGGAATGGAGTCTGCGTCGAGCTGTAGGTCATGGCGCGGTGATACACGGCACGCGCTGTCCAGCAGGCCGCGTTATATTCGATACCGGCCAGGCTTTCGATCTGCGAGGACTGCACGGCCGAATAGGTATATCGGCCCACAGCCCGCAACGGGCCCCAGATCTTCCAGGCGGCACTGACATCATTCTGCATCACGGCCGTTGCGGTCATCCCCGATGTAGATGCGCCAGGAATGTAATCCTGATTCTGGTAACGGTAGGCGTAGTTCAGGACGTTTTCCCGACTCGGCTGGAACTTACCACCGATACTGGCGCGATTGATCCGGTTCACGCTGGACGTGTTGTTACTCGCGCTATTGGCTTGTGCATACGGGCTCACCTGAGCAAAACCGTTAACCGAGGTATAGGGCGCCACCATGCCGGAAGCCTGAGCAAAGTAGTCGTTACTCCCATAACTGCTGGTCGGCTGCGTCGCATACAGATTGACCTGCTGCGGCTGGAAGAAAACACGCTGGCCGAGACTAAAGCTCATCAGCTGCTGACCTGTTTTATCCAGCGAATAGCGGGACGTCAGCGCGGCCGTGACCTGGTTGGCATTGGACACACGGTCCCATCCGGTGAAGATGTTCTCGCTGAACATCTGCGCATAGCTCACATCCGCCACACCGGTATCAAATAACGGCAGATTGGTCTGATCACGATACGGCACGTACAGATAGTACAGACGTGGTTCCAGGGTCTGATTCAGGTTACGCCCAAAGTATTCGGTCTTCCGGTCAAAAATCAACCCGGTATCTAACGATAGAATCGGCAGTGTGCGTGATGCCGTATCAGAACCAATGCCGGTCGTGCCGTTATAGGCACCGGAGGTCGTCAACTGGCCTGCATTGGTGTTGTACTGCGTGTAGTGCACACCGAACTTCGGCGTCAGGTACATCCCCGGCTGCTGCCAGCTGGTAACGAGCTGCGGATAGGCCCAGAGGCGGTTCCCCTGCACGTAGGATTGTGTCTGGTTGGTGAAGTAGGAACTGTTCGCCGACACCAGTGCATCAAGGCGCGTCGGCTGATCGAACATGCCGCTGCTCTGCAGCACTTCCAGCTCATCATTGTCATTCAGACGTACGTTGCTAAACCCCGCGGCCCCAAGCAGGGAGCGATTCATCGCAAAGTTGACCTGCGGCAGCAATTGATACGGCGTTGCCACGGGCGCGCTCGGGTTGAAGTTCAGCGTCTGGTAACCCTGCGCCACGACCGAGGCATTCCAGGTCGGCGCCGCGTAGTTCACCCGGCCGGTGCGTGGCAGATAGGACTGCGACATCGCAGCGAGCGAATTATTCAAATCGGTGAAGTAATACGAATCCGACACGCCCTGCAGATCCCAGGCACCGGAGAGACCCGGCAACAGGTTATTGAACTGCTGCTGATGCTGGCTCAAGAAGCTCCAGCGCTCCCGGTTCATCAACCGATCATTCGGCATATAGTTGAACGCATCCCTGCCGGTATAGGTCGGTACCGGGCTATTGCCCGTATTACCCAGGTAGCGCGCTTCCGTATTGAACGACACGCCCCGCTTACCGTAAATCGCCGGTGCGAAGGTCGCATCATAATTCGGCGCTAGGTTGAAGTAATACGGCACAATGGTCTGGAAACCATTGAGCTGTGACGACCCCAGGCTAGGCGACAGAAAGCCGGAGTGCCGGCCGCGATCCAGCGGGAAGAAGGCATAGGGCATGTACAGGAACGGCACATCCTGGAAATACAGGAGTGAGTTCGAGACGTTGCCCTGATTCTGTTCGTAATCTGCGTGATACGTCGATGCACGCAGATACCATCCACTATCGCCTGCCGGACACGTCGTGTACGTCGCATCCTCAGCCTGATAACGATTTTCGCCCTGCAGATTGATGCGTGCGGCCTGACCATGCGACATGGTCTCCACAATACGGGCGAGCGGCGTCTGCCCCGGCAGATACGCCACCTGGCCGGTTGCAGCAGCCTGCGCCTGCGTTTCTGCATCAGCGCTCGCCGCGGCGGCTTCGTTGATCGCGGTCTGCTGACCGGGCTGCTGACTAATTGTGGCTCCCGCGGCCATGCCGTAATTCGGCGTGGCATTACTGCCCGCAGGCACTGCACCTCCCGGGTTGCCCATCATACTGCCGCCAATCGCGGGCGCGTTAAATGACCAGGGGTTGTTGGTTTGAGAAATCCGTTTCTGTTGGCGGATCTCGTAATTGACGTTGTTGATGTAACCCGTTCGGGCCGCGACAACGATCTCCGCGTCGGTGCCCGCCATCGTGGTGCCTTGCGTGGGATCACGGTACAGCACGTTGCCCTGGGCATCGACATTATCTTCGACGATATTGTAGACAATCCGCTCAGCATTAAGAATGGTGCCATCCCGCCGCAATTCGGCATGTCCAGTCGCCGTGAGTTCTAGATCGTTACGACCAGTAATGGCATCGGCCAGGAGTTCGGTCTGATCCTTGGGCAACGCGGTCGTCGGTGTTTTTGCGGCCGCCTGGGCAGCCGGCGTTTGTGGCTGAGGCAGAGAGGTCTCTGCAACCGTTGGATCAGCGGCTTTGGGCAGCTCCTGATCACGTAAGGCACGACCGGACTCAGCGGCTACAGGTGATGGCGAGGATGGCACGCGCGGCGTCGTAGGTCCGGTTGGCGTTGACGGCGCTGGCGCCGGGGTCGGTGCCGGAGCGGGCTCCGGGTCAGGCACCACCGGTGCTGAAACCGGTTCGGATTTGGCTGCCACCGTTGTAGCGGGTGCCGGCGTTACGGGCGTTGATGCAGCGGCTTCGACCGGTTTGGTGGCCGGCATTTGGGCCATCGGTTCCTGCACCGCCGCTTTTTTAGCAGCGGCTTTTTTCGCCGAAGCCGAAGCAGGCAGGCTACCTCCCAGGGCGGCCGGCAAAGACGGCGGCGCCACCGCCGGTGCCCCCCCCAGTAACGCAGGGTCAATCAGCAACGGTGCCATCCGGGTTGGCACGGCACTGCTTTGCGCATAGGCAACGCTGCTACCCAGCAGCAAGCTCCCGATACCAATCCCCGCACCGACCCCTAGGCCCAGCGTCGCCAGGCATACAGCCACGGGCAAACGCCCAAGACGGGACGCCGCCAGGTCTTGCTCAGGCAAATAAGGTAAGGAGTCAAGCAGTCTGAATGACACAACAATCCACGGCAAAGGGTTTCAACGACCACGGTCGGATACAAGATGCTGAAGATACCGACCACGGACCGCTGCAAGGTAAAATACCGTCAATTCTAGCATTTCTCCCCTTCAAAGACGGCCTCGATACCGTACACATCCATGAATATGACGACTGATTCCCATCCTGACGCCCGCCTGCAGGCGGGTGCTGAATTTACCGCCCAAACCCAGCTCCATGCCGGAACCCCCAGCCTGGCCCCCGCCTCGGCCGACGCCAGCTTCCGTCGCTACTTTCGTGCCACCTGGCCGGGCGGCGAAACCGCCATTCTGATGGATGCCCCGCCGGACAAGGAGGATGTGCGTCCGTTCATCCAGATTGCCCAGCTGATGGCCGATGCCGGCCTGACCGCACCCACGGTACTAGCCGCCGACCCGGAAAATGGCTATCTGTTACTCAACGACCTGGGCAATACCGGCTATCTCAAAACCCTGCATGCTGCAGATGCCAAAGAAGCCGATACCCTGATGCGGGGCGCGGTCAACGCCCTGGTTGCCTGGCAGAAAAGCGCCCGCCCGGGCGTCCTGCCGGAATATGACCAGGCACTGCTACAGCGCGAACTGGACCTCTTTCCGGAATGGTGCATCGGCCGCCACGCCGGTATCGAACTGACGGCACAGGAACAAGGATGGCTGAAGGGTGTCATGGATGCACTGATCAAATCAGCCCTCGAACAGCCGCAGGTGTTTGTCCATCGCGACTACATGCCACGGAATATGATGCGCACCGATGACCCCGCCAGTCCGGCGATTCTGGATTTCCAGGATGCGGTTTACGGCCCGATCACCTATGACGTGGTGTCACTGTTCCGCGACGCCTTTATTTCATGGGATGAAGAACGCGAACTGGATTGGGTGATTCGTTACTGGGAAGCCGCCCGCAAGGCCGGTCTGCCGGTGCATCCCGACTTTGGCGACTTCTGGCGCGCTTACGAGTTCATGGGACTGCAACGGCATCTGAAAGTACTGGGCATTTTCTGCCGCCTCAACTATCGGGATGGCAAAGGCCACTATCTGGAAGATCTGCCGCGTTTCTTCAACTACGCGTACCGTACCGCCGAACGCTATGCCGAGCTGCGGCCACTGGTACCGATTCTGGAACGCCTGTCACCGCGCGACCTGCAAATCGGCTACACCTTTTAAGGCCAAACCCCATGCGCGCAATGATTCTGGCGGCAGGTCGTGGCGAGCGGATGCGTCCGCTGACTGATCATTGCCCCAAACCGCTGTTACCGGCGGCCGGCAAACCACTGATTGTCTACCACCTGGAACGCCTGGCGGCTGCGGGTTTCCGGGACATCGTCATCAACCACGCCCACCTCGGTGAACAGCTGGTCGCGGCTCTGGGTGACGGCGCACCATGGAGTCTTTCGATCACCTGGTCGCCGGAACCGGTAGGCGCCCTGGAAACGGCCGGCGGCATCCGTCAGGCACTGCCCTGGCTGGACCATGGTGACGATGCCCCGTTCCTCGTGATCAATGGGGATATCTACTGCGACTGGACCATCACACCCCGAGCTCTGGCAACAACCGATCTGGCCCACCTAGTCCTTGTTGACAACCCGATCCAGCACCCGAACGGTGACTTCGTTCTGCATCATGACCGAGTCCGTGATCGCACAACCGAGACTGACACGACATTGACCTTTGCCGGAATCGGCCTCTACCGCCCCAGCCTGTTCAAAGATCTGGTCGTCGGCGAGCCGGCCAAACTGGCCCCATTGCTGCGTGCGGCGATGGCGAATCACCAGGTGAGCGGTGAGCACCATCGCGGGCGCTGGGAAGATGTGGGCACCCCCGAACGTCTGGCATTGCTTGACCGCGAACTGCGCGCCCTGACTACGCCGTAACCCGCTCATCGGCGTATGATCCTTTAATTATCAGACGCCCTGACACCATGGCTCACCAGACATCGACCCGACTCCTGGCCCCCCTCGCTCCGCAGGCGCCAGCCCCCCTGGATCCGGCGCCATTTATACGGCGACGACAGCAGGTGCTGACTGAAATGCACAAAAAAGGGCGGGGTGTCGCCGTCATTCCGACATCGACGGAACTGATCCGCAACCGGGACACCCACCACCCGTTTCGCTTTGACAGCAACTTCTGGTACCTGACCGGTTTTGAAGAGCCGGATGCTGTACTCGTATTACTGATCAGCGACACCCCCCAGAGCCTACTGTTCTGCCGACCCAAGAACCCGGAACGCGAACTCTGGGAAGGCTTCCGTTTCGGTCCGGAAGCTGCCTGTGAACAGTTCGGCTTTGATGCCGCTTACCCGCTGGATCAACTCGATCAACATGTGAGCGAACACCTGATCGGCGCGCAGACCCTCTGGCATAGCCTGGGGCAAAACCCCGACTGGGACGCTCGGGCCGGCCGCTGGCTGGAGCACGCCCGGGCGCAGTCCCGTGCCGGCAAACAGGCACCGACCGTGGTGGCTGACTGGCGGGCACTGGTGGAACCCATGCGCCGGTGCAAAGATGCGGGTGAGTTGGCACTGATGCAACGTGCTGCCGACATTGCCGCCAACGCCCATATCCGGGCCATGCAGGCCTGCCGACCAGGCCTTTACGAATACCAGCTTGATGCCGAACTGCAATACGCTTTTCTGCAAGCAGGGGGGCACCCACCCTCTTACCCGGCCATCGTGGCCGGCGGCACCAACGCCTGTGTGCTGCACTACACCACCAACAATCAGCCATTACGTGATGGCGACCTGGTGCTGATTGATGCCGGCTGCGAAGTCAGCGGCTACGCCTCCGACATCACCCGCACGTTCCCGGTCAATGGCCGCTTCAACAGCGCCCAGCGCGATGTCTATACCATCACCCTGGCAGCACAGGAAGCGGCGATTGCCGCCACCCGGCCAGCTGCGCCGTTCCACGCCCCGCATGATGCAGCGCTACGCGTCCTCGTTCAGGGCATGATCGATCTCAAGCTCTGCCAGGGCAGCCTGGACGGCATCATCGAAACCGGCGATTATCGGCAGTTCTATATGCATCGCACGAGTCACTGGCTCGGCCTGGATGTCCATGATGCCGGGCCGTATCATGAGAATAACGAATGGGTTCGCCTGCAAGCCGGCATGACATTGACCATGGAGCCCGGCTTCTACATTCGACCGGCCGATAACGTCCCCGTTGCGTTTCACAACATCGGGATTCGCATTGAGGATGACGTGGTCGTCACCGATACGGGTTGCACCGTAACCACGGCCATGGCGCCCAAAGAGCCGGCGGCGATTGAAGCCCTGATGGCGGATCAGGCATGACCGATATCCGCGACCCGAACGAAGTCGATATTGTCATTCTGGGTGCCGGCCCGGTCGGTAGTACTCTGGCGCTCTTTCTGGCCGGGACACGCCATCGCGTGCTCCTCGTCGAACAACGCCGCCTAGCCGATGGTCAGCATGACCCGCGCGCGCTCGCGCTCTCGGAAGGTGCGCGACAGTTGCTGGAACCACAACACGCCTGGCCGCGCAGCCAGGGCCCGGGTGACGGCCGCTGCACGGCCATTGAAACGATTCATATTTCCCAGCATGGTGGCTGGGGCCGCACGCTGATCGACCGTAAGGACTATCGACTGCCGGCACTGGGTTATGTGGTGCGTTATGGTGCGTTGCTTGGTCGCTTGCACCAGGCCCTGCACCTGGCCCAACAACGGCAACCGGGACAGATCGAGATTCTGGAGCAGGCTCGGGTTGATGTCGGCGCAGATGCGACCAACACCGAAGCGGCTGATCGCTTCTGGCGAACACTGCAGATGGGTGACCGGATGATTCGCACCCGTCTGATCGTCCATGCCGAAGGGACGCCACCGGACGATAGCCCCGATGTCATCGCCCGAGGCTATGGACAACGCGCCATTATTTTCGAAGCCAGCCTGGCACAGCCTCATGGGCAACGCGCCTGGGAACGCTTCACGCCTCAAGGGCCACTGGCGCTATTACCCGTTGATGGGTGCGGCGGCCGACGGGTCTCCATCGTTTACACCGTCCCGGAGGCCGATGCAGACGCCCTGCTCGCCCTTGACGATGCCGGCATTCTGTCAAACATTCAACGCGCCATCGGACCTCAGGCCACTTTCACGGATGTGGGGCCACGCGCCAGTTTCCCGCTCAAGCTGCGTCTGCGACAACCGCTACACCGTGAACGTGAACTCTGGATTGGTAATGCGGCCCAAACGCTACATCCCGTCTCCGGCCAGGGATTCAATCTCGGCTTGCGGGATGCCGCACAGCTAGCCTATCAACTACGCGATGCGCTTGACCCCGGCTCCGAACACACGCTGAAACCTTATATCCGCAGCCGACAGCTGGATCGCTGGGGTGCAGCAGCCTTTACGGATGGCATTGTCCGTACCTTCTCGACACCCTTCCCGATGCTGAATGCCGTACGGGGCATCGGACTCAGTGCACTGGATCTGATCAGCCCGTTACGCCATTTCGTCGCCCGCCGGATGATCTGGGGTGCTCGGGCCTGGCCCTGATCCGAATACTCGGCGCAAGGGGCTAACAGAGCACACTACGCCAGCACGCTCCGCAGCGCAACAAAACTGACTAAAATTTAAGCAAAAACAGCCAGTTCGGGTTAGAATAGCGGGCTTTGCTGCTGCCTGTTTTTCATTCAATTTTGCCCACTCGCCCCATGGATTTTGTCGGTTACCGTCTCCGAAACAACCTGTTTGTCGCACCCATGGCGGGTGTGACTGATCGACCTTTCCGCCAGCTCTGCAAGAAACTGGGCGCCGGTTTGGCCGTATCGGAAATGGTGACCTCCAATTCCCTGCTTTACGGCAGCGCCAAGACCCAGCGTCGCGCCAACCATGATGGTGAAGTCGCACCGATTTCGGTACAGATTGCTGGTGCCGATCCGGCCATGATGGCCGAAGCCGCCAAATACAATGCGGATCGTGGTGCGCAGATCATCGACATCAATATGGGTTGCCCGGCCAAAAAAGTATGTAATGTGATGGCAGGTTCGGCCCTGCTGCAGCATGAAATGCTGGTCGGCAAGATTCTCACCGCCGTGGTCAATGCGGTGCCGGATACCCCAGTCACCCTGAAAATCCGCACCGGCTGGAATATCGAAAACAAAAATGCGCCATCCATTCTGCGCATCGCTGAAGAGAGTGGCATCCGCGCCCTGGCCGTGCATGGCCGCACCCGTTGCCAGCAATACCGCGGAGAAGCGGAGTTCGACACGATTGCCGCCGTCAAGGCTGCCGCCCGCATCCCCGTGATTGCCAACGGCGATATCTGCACACCGGAAAAGGCCAAGGCTGTCTTGGAGCAAACCGGTGCCGATGGTGTCATGATTGGCCGCGCCGCGCAGGGACGCCCATGGATCTTCCGCGAAATCGAGCACTATCTGACGACCGGCGAGAAGCTCCCGCCGCCCGCCGTCTCGGAAATCCAATCGATTCTGCTGGAGCACCTGGAAGACCTCTACGGTTTCTACGGCACCGAAACAGGTGTGCGCGTGGCCCGCAAACATATCTCCTGGTACACCAAGGGCCTAAGCGGATCGGCCGCGTTCCGCCACCAGATGAATCGTCTGGACAGTGTGGCCGAACAACGGTCCATGGTCGATGATTTTTTCCGTCACCTGGGGCAACGTCATGAGCATCTGGTGTACGACACGCACACAGCGACCGATGCCGAGGAGATGGCCGCATGAGTCAATCTAACACCCCACAGAACCCATCAGCCCTGGCACAAGCGGTGACCACCGCCCTGGAAAAATATTTCACGGAGCTGAGCGGAGAAACCGCCAGCGGCGTCTACGACATGGTGCTCAGCTGTGTCGAGCGGCCAATGCTCGAAGTTGTGATGCAGCAGGCGGCGAACAATCAAACCGTGGCAGCCCAGATGCTGGGCATTAACCGCAATACCTTGCGCAAAAAACTGTCGGACCACGGTCTGCTCTGATCTGCCGAACACATTTCTCTCTGATCCCTTTTCTCTTTAGAACTTACGTCCATTACCCATCATGAAAATCCGTCAGGCACTGCTCTCCGTTTCCGATAAAACCGGCGTTCTCGAATTTGCCAAGGCGCTTGACGCCCAGGGCGTCGCACTGCTGTCGACTGGCGGCACCGCCAAGCTGCTGCGCGATGCCGGCCTCAAGGTGACCGAGATCGGTGACTACACGGGCTTTCCGGAAATGCTGGATGGCCGTGTTAAAACCCTGCATCCCAAAGTCCATGGCGGCATTCTGGCGCGCCGCGACCTGCCGGCGCACATGGCCACCATTGAGCAGCATGGCATTCCGACCATCGATCTGGTCTGTGTCAACCTCTACCCGTTCCGCGAGACCGTCGCCAAAGCTGGTGTGACGCTGGAAGATGCCATCGAAAACATTGATATCGGCGGGCCAGCCATGGTTCGTTCATCGGCCAAAAACTACAACGGTGTGGCCATCGTCACCGACCCGGTTGACTACGCTGGCCTGATCGACGAGATGGCCGCCAACGACGGTGCACTATCACTCACGACGCGCTTCGGCCTGGCCAAGAAAGCCTTCACCCATACGGCGCGCTACGACTCGGCCATCGCTAACTGGCTGACTGGCCTGGATGCTGGTGCCGAAGACCAACCGGCCGCCGCTGCACCGACGCCATCGATTTTTCCGAGCCATCTGCAACTGGCCTTCGACCGCGCCGAAACGCTGCGTTATGGTGAAAACCCACTGCAACAGGCAGCTTTCTATCGTGACAGCACACCGACGGCCGGGGCCATTGCCAACTATACGCAACATGGCGGCAAGGAACTCTCGTACAACAACATCGCCGATGCCGATGCCGCTTGGGAATGCGTGAAGACTTTCCACGAGCCAGCCTGCGTGATCGTGAAGCACGCCAACCCCTGTGGTGTGGCGGTGGATGACAACTTGCTCCAGGCTTACGAAAAAGCCTTCCAGACCGATCCGACCTCGGCCTTCGGCGGCATCATCGCCTTCAACGGCCCAGTAGACGTCGATGTCATTGAGGCCATGAACGAACGCAAGCACTTTGTCGAAGTGCTGATTGCGCCGGCCTTTACCCCGGCCGCCATGGCCCTGCTCAACGCCAAGGCCAACCTGCGCGTCTTGACCGTCCCCCTGCCGGCAGGCAACACGCCGGTCTACCACGCCCTTGAGCTCAAGCGCGTCGGCGGTGGTCTGCTGGTCCAGACGCCGGATTCGTTCAACGTTCAACCGGATAACCTCAAAGTCGTCACCAAGGTTCAGCCGACCCCAACTCAGATTGCCGATCTACTCTTTGCCTATCGCGTTGCAAAATTCGTCAAATCAAATGCTATAGTCTTCTGCGGCAATGGCATGACCCTAGGCGTGGGTGCCGGTCAGATGTCCCGCGTGGACTCGACCCGTATCGCTGCGATCAAGGCCGCCAATGCCAAGCTGTCACTTGCTGGTAGCGTTGTCGCTTCGGATGCCTTCTTCCCGTTCCGCGATGGCGTGGATGTGCTCGCCGAAGCCGGCGCCAAAGCGGTGATTCAACCGGGTGGTTCGATGCGTGACGAAGAAGTCATCGCCGCGGCCGACGAACATGGTTTGGCCATGGTCTTTACAGGTGCCCGCCACTTCCGTCACTAATCTCGTTTTAACACTTTCAGTAGCCAACGCCATGAAATGTTCACGACTACTTACCTCGCTGCTGGCGGCTTTATCGCTGACCACGCTGGCTTATACCACCAACGCATTGGCGGATGACACC
>JACCDU010072487.1_pt1 | contig 25579 bp, 27 predicted proteins | sample 7446081 | NCBI WGS metagenome assembly JACCDU01 (sample SAMN15323447, study PRJNA562643) | freshwater metagenome | isolation source: river surface water | place: USA:Blue River Watershed | collected 2017-08-17
ACCTCCTTTCATTCTAATCCACGCAAAGATGACCCAAATGGCTATGCAGCTGAACCTCGAAGACGATTCAACGCATTCACACTTGAGGCAACACCTGTGGCAAACAAAGTTTTCCATTTAAGCTTCCCTCTTTCCATCGGGCGTATACAAGAAGATTTTTCCGCAAATATGTACCCTAAACCACTTTATTCCAGCTACATAATGCCACAACCTATTTGGCACAATCTCATTGAATATGGTCCAAAAGCACTAGGTATCCAACCAGGAATCAACTTAGAAGTAAATCTTTTCAAGTATATCAAGGCGTTTGGCGGTGTGAATTATCGCTTTGCCGTAGGGGAAGAGAAAACTCCTGGAATGTCGAGAGCAGCGGGAACGCTGGGGGTAAAGGTGGGGGTTTTTGACAAAAAAGTGAATAGATAAGAGAGTAGAGAGTATAGATTTAAAGCACAAAGAACAAAGCAAAAAGTTCAAAGTTTGAATCCGCTGCGCGGATAAGTATGTGAAATGTGCTATACGAATTCATTAAAAAAGGGGATCAAAACGATCCCCTTTTTTAATACAAACTTTATGCTTTATGCTTTAATAGAGTAGAGATTTTAAACATTTTAAAAAGTTCTAATTCGATATGAAATTTAAGAAAATATCGCGTAGCGCATTTTCGAATTTTATAGCGAAATAGAACGCATTTTTAAAAATGCTTAAAAATTACGCTCACCAGCCTCCCTTTTCCCTAACAGAACCGCACCCACCATCGCCACAAAGAACAAGATAGAAACAAGCTCAAAAGGCAATAAGTACTCAGAATACAAGACTTTACCTAGGTTCTCCACCATACCCGTTTGGGAAACAAAACCCTCCAATGGCGGAGTATTAATGTTGTTTTGACGAACTAAAGCAATTAAAACCACTAAAAGAGAACCTGCGACTACGGAGCCAGCAAGCTTGGTTAAGTTAGATTTTGACTCGGGCTGGTTTTTGCGCAAATCGAACATCATGATCACGAAAAGGAATAAAACCATGATGGCTCCGGCGTACACAATGATGTTTACCGCCATTAAGAATTGTGCATTTAAAAGAACATAGTGTCCTGAGATGCAAAAGAAAGTGAACACTAGGTATAAAACCGAGTGAATGGGGTTCTTCGCTAAAACGACCATTAGGGCGCTTAGTAAAGTTAAACCTGAGAGAAAATACCAAATATTAGAAACTTCCATAAGAATTTATTTCCAGCCCTCACGCAAGTAGCGTTGGTCCATTTTTTCAACTAATTTATCTTTCCCGTAAATCACCTCATCGCGGCTATTGAATACAGGAACCATTTGATCGTGGCGTAAGAAGATCGCCTCCTTAGGGCAAGCCTCCTCGCAAAGACCGCAGAAGATGCAACGAAGCATGTTGATCTCGTATACTTTGGCATACTTCTCTTCTCTGTACAAATTCTCTTCCCCTTTCTTACGCTCTTCAGCTACCATCGAAATGGCCTCTGCAGGACAAGCTACAGCACATAGACCGCAGGCTGTGCAACGCTCAGCACCCTTTTCATCTTTCTTCAAAATGTGGTGACCCCGGTAAATTGGGCCTAAATAACGTTGTTGCTCAGGATAACGAATGGTCACTGGCTTGGAGAAAAAGTGCTTTAACGTCGTTGCCATACCCCCTACGATCGCAGGAAGATACATACGTTCCGCTAAAGTCATTTCGCCTTGCTCGACTACCTTCGTTCGGTTACTTAATTTCATATCGCTATGCTATTTTTTTCTTAACAAATAATTGATCGTACAACACGATTCCCGCGATGAAAACGACCACTCCACCGATTCCAATCAGAATCTGTTGGTTTAATAAAACGCCTAATCCAGTGACTACGATGTTGAACATCGCTAATGGAATTAAGCCTGACCAGCCTAAGCCCATTAATTGATCGTAACGGAACCGTGGTAATGTCCAGCGTACCCACATGAAGATGAATACGAAGGCCAAAGCCTTACCAATTAAGGCTCCCGCCCCGATCAATGTGGCTGCAGTTGCGCCTAATTGTTCGGTCACAAAACCAATACCTGGATAATCATATCCACCAAAATAAAGGGTAGCCATTACCGCTCCGGAAATAAACATGTTGATATATTCCGCGAACAAATAGAAGCCTAATTTCATGGATGAGTACTCTGTGTGGTATCCACCGATTAATTCCGTCTCACACTCAGGTAAGTCGAATGGCGTACGGTTACACTCGGCAAACGCACAAATCAAGAAGATAATAAAGCCCATCGGTTGATACAAGATGTTCCAGTGACCGTTTTGTTGAGCCTCCACAATTGCCTTGGTAGAAAGAGATCCCGTCATCATCAAAATGGCGATGATGGAAAGTCCCATGGCAAGCTCGTAGGAGATGTTTTGGGAAGCTGCACGAATCGCGCCTAACAAAGAATACTTATTATTCGACGCCCAGCCACCGATTAGGATGCCATAAACACCTAAAGAAACGATTCCAAACACCCATAAAATACCGATGTTCACATCAATTCCTTGTAAGTCAAATTTAACTCCTCCTAACTCTATCGTATCCCCAAAAGGCACCACCGCCGACGTCATTAACGCCGTCAACATGGACAAACAAGGACCCATGATAAATAACCATTTGTTTGAATTAGCCGGAATGAAATCCTCCTTCATGAACATCTTTACTGCATCCGCTAGAGGCTGCAAGATCCCAAAAGGACCCGCGCGATCTGGACCAATACGGTCTTGCATGAAGGCCGCGATCTTACGCTCAAAATACGTTGAATAAGCCGCTACCCCTAAGGTAATCAAGAATATGACCCCGATAAAGGACGCTTTGGCAATAAAAACTGAATCAATTAAGTTCATCTATTTCTTTTTAGATTTAGGTAAAGCAGGTTGAATGCCTAAAAAACTACGGTCACGATCGTCATTGATTTGCTTGTAATCGCGTGCCGCTTGCAACACTGGGAACGCCGGCTTAATCAAGTTCGCACCATATTTATTCGCTGAAATCACCGAGTGGCGCGACACATTCGTCGGTCCTTCGATCACCCAATCAGACGTCTTTTTCTTATCAAAACGACAGCCATTACAAATGAAATCCGTTACTTCTCCCCACATGTTCTTACGACCCGTCACGCGAATCACTTCCTCCCCTTTGTACCAGATGGTTGCCTTTCCGGAACACTTAGTACACTCACAATGCGCATCCACCGGCTTCGAGAACCAAACACGGCTCTTAAAACGGTAGGTTTTATCTGTCAAAGCGCCCACCGGACACACATCAATCACGTTACCAGAGAAGTCATTATCAATCGCTTTCTCAATGTAGGTGCTGATTTCTGCATGATCTCCGCGGTTCATGACTCCATGAACACGGCCATCTGTGATTTGATCAGCGGTATACACACAACGGTAGCATAAAATACAACGGTTCATGTGCAACTGAATATTAGGACCTAAATCCGTAGGCTCGAACGTATTACGCTCTTCCACCGTACGAGTCGATGAAACACCGTGCTCGAACGAGAAATCTTGCAAATGACATTCACCCGCTTGGTCACACACTGGGCAATCCAATGGGTGGTTTAATAACAAGAATTCTACGATGCCCTTGCGTGTTTCTAACACGTCTTCGTTCACCGTATTTTCTACGATCATCCCGTCTTGAACAGCTGTAATGCAGGCTGGAACTAATTTAGGCATTGGACGAGGGTCTTTCTCAGATCCCGCTGTCACCTTCACTAAACAAGCTCGGCATTTTCCACCTGAACCCTTCAAAGGCTCATAATAGCACATAGCTGGCGGAGCAATCTCAGGCCCGATCATGCGAGCTGCCTGCATAATGGTGGTTCCTGGTTCTACCTCAAGGGTGATATTATCTATCGTAACTTTCATATTCGTTAATTTCTGCCAAATTATTTAGTCCAACTAGCCCCCTCACGCATAAATACGGCGCCAGGTTTTGTCGCTAATTCTGGGTGCTCAATATGCCATTCAAACTCATCACGGAAGTGACGGATCGCCGCAGCCACTGGCCAAGCCGCCGCATCCCCTAACGGACAAATCGTATTTCCTTCAATTTTCTTCGCTACATCGACTAATAAATCGATGTCCTCTTTGCGGCCTTGACCGTGTTCGATCCGGTTAATAACTTTGTCCATCCAACCGGTTCCTTCCCGGCACGGAGAACATTGTCCGCAGGACTCATGGTGGTAGAACTTCGCAAATGTCAAGGTATTGTGCACGATACAAGTCGTCTCGTCCATGACCACAAATCCACCTGAACCTAGCATCGTTCCCGAGGCAAAACCTCCATCCGACAAGGATTCATACGTCATTAAACGTTTTTCTCCTGCCGCCGTTGTTAAGATTAAGTCTGCTGGCAAAATTGGTACAGAGGATCCACCTGCTACTACCGCCTTTAATTTATGTCCCTCGCGAATACCGCCGCACCATTCATCTGAATAGATGAAGTCTTCGACCGTAATCCCTAATGGAATCTCGTAAACGCCTGGTTTCTTGATGTGACCAGAAGCAGAGATTAATTTCGTTCCTGTACTACGGCCTACACCGATCGCCGCATAGGCGTCGCCTCCGTTATTCACAATCCACGAAGTGGCTGCGATGGATTCTACATTATTGACCACCGTAGGACATTGCCATAAACCTTTCACTGCTGGAAATGGTGGCTTGTTACGAGGGTTTCCTCTTTTACCTTCTAAAGATTCTAACAAAGCTGTTTCCTCTCCGCAGATATAAGCTCCGCCACCCGGTTGAACAAATAGGTCTAGATCATAACCAGAACCTAAAATATTCTTTCCTAATAATCCTTTATCGTAAGCCTCTTGAATCGCTTTTTCTAAAATAGCAATTACATACATTAACTCACCACGTACGTAGATATACGAGGTATTAGCTCCTAGGGCAAAGGAAGAAACGATCATTCCTTCTATTAAGGTATGCGGTGATTTCCACATCAAATAGTGATCCTTAAACGTACCAGGCTCTGATTCGTCCGCATTACACACTAAATAACGAGGTACACCCTCTGGCTTCGCCAAGAAAGACCACTTCATGCCCATTGGGAAGCCTGCGCCTCCACGACCACGAAGACCGGACTTCTTCACCTCTTCGGTTACTTCGTCTGGGGTCATCTTCTTTAACGCTTTTTTGACCGCCGAATACCCTCCATGTTTCATGAACACATCGATGGTATCGATGTTAGGTACGTCTATATGTTCGGTTAATATTTTCATCCTAGGCCTTATTTGCTCAATTCATCAATGATTTCATCCACCTTTTCGTTCGTTAGGTGCATGTAGTATTTTTCGCGGATTTGGAATACAGGACCCCAACCACAAGCGGCTAAACATTCTACTTCTTTGATGGTAAACTTGCCATCCTTCGTTGTTTCGCCTGTTTTAATTTTCAAACGCTTCTTCAAGTGATCGTATACTTCCACGCCACCCATTAAGCAACAAGGGCCCGTACGGCAATACTCAATTACGTGCTCTCCTACCGGTTCCAAGTGAAACATCGTGTAGAATGACGCTACCTCGTATACCTCGATGGGACTGATGTCCATCAGGGTTGCCACATAGTCCATCACCTCTGGTGAACACCACTTCCACTGAGCTTGAGCTAAGTGAAGAATAGGCAATATGGCCGACTTCTGCTTTCCTTCCGGGTAGCGGGCGATAATTTTTTTCACTAATTCCAGCGTTTCTGCTGGGAAAACAATCTTGCTCATGTCTTAAGTATCTAACTCTCCTGCAATTACGTTCATCGATGACATCGTTACGATCGCATCTGAAAGGGTGGTTCCCTTGATCATCTCTGGGAAAGCCTGGTAATATATAAATCCGGGACGACGGAATTTCAAACGGTACGGTGTACGACCTCCGTCAGAAACCAAGTGGAAACCTAATTCCCCGTTTCCACCCTCCACGGAATGGTAAACCTCTCCTACCGGTGCATCAATCTCTCCCATCACAATTTTGAAGTGGTAGATCAAAGCCTCCATGTTATGGTAGACGTCTTGTTTTTCTGGTAAATAATAATGCGGCGCATCGGCGTGGTATGGCCCTTCAGGAAGATTGTCCATCGCCTGTTGGATAATGCGTAAACTTTGCCACATCTCCTCTTCACGCACTAAGAAACGATCATAGGTATCGCCTTTCGTTCCTACCGGCACATCGAATTCGAAATCTTCGTAAGAAGAATACGGGTTCATCGAACGCACATCGTAATCTATACCTGTCGCACGCAAATTAGGACCTGTAAATCCGTAGTTTAACGCACGCTCGGCAGAAATACCGCCTACGTTTTGGGTGCGGTCCATGAAGATACGGTTACGCATCACTAAGCCTTCGAATTCCTTCAAAGCCGCTGGAAGTTCCTTTAATAATTTTTGGATTTTTTCGATCGCTACAGGCGTAAAATCACGCTCCATACCACCGAAACGACCCATATTAGTTGTCAGACGTGCACCGCACATCTCCTCATAAATCTCATAAATAAACTCTCTCCATTGGTAGACATACAAGAAACCGGTTAGGGCTCCGGTATCTACCGCAAGGATGGAATTACAAACGATGTGGTCCGTTAAACGTGCAAGTTCCATCATGATCACACGCATGTATTGTGCACGCTTTGGAACCTCAATTCCTAACAATTTCTCCACCGTCATGTGCCAGCCCATATTATTAATAGGAGCTGAACAATAGTTCATGCGGTCAGTTAAAGTCGTGATTTGGTAGAAAGGACGACGTTCTGCGATCTTTTCAAAAGCGCGGTGAATGTATCCTACTGTTTGCTCCGCGTCTACGATTGTTTCTCCGTCCATCGTTAAGATGTTTTGGAAAATACCGTGCGTCGCTGGGTGGGTTGGACCTAAGTTTAACGTAGATAATTCATTCACATAAGGTCCCCCTTTTTGTGTTTTATCTAATCCTACATTAGGGCTGTTTACTAAAGCTATTTCAGACATGTCTTTTTATTATCGTCCAAATAATTCATCAATCTTATCATTCCGAGTCGCATCCTCTAATGGATATTCCTTCCGCATCGGGTGGTAATCCATCTCGTCCATATTCAGGATACGGGTCAAATTAGGGTGACCTTCAAAGATGATACCATAAAAATCAAACGCCTCACGCTCCATCCAGTTCGCCGTAGCAAAAAGGCCAGTGATGGTTGGGAAATTAGGCGCTTCAATAGGTGCATAGGCCTTAATCCAAAGACGCACGTTGTTTTCCAAACTGTGCAAGTGGTAGATCACTCCTAGTTCTTGACCTTTAGCATCCGGAAAATGAATTCCAGCCAAATCCGTCAAAAATTGAAATTTAAATACCGGGTGAGCATACAAGAAATGGATCATCGGAACGATATTCTCTACTTCCGTGGTCACCTGCAAAATACCGTGTGACTCCCCTATTCCATAAACTCCCTCTTCGCCAAACTGCGCTACAAGCGCTTCGATTATCTGATCGTTCATACTTATTCGATTCCGTAAGAAGCTAATAAAGCCTTGTACTCTGGCTCATTTCTACGACGTGTGGTTTCTTTTTTCGCTAATTCTTGAATTTGCATAAAGCCATCCAAAATTTGCTCCGGACGTGGCGGGCAACCTGGCACATAGACGTCCACTGGAATAATGCGGTCGATGCCTTGAAGCACAGAATAGGTATCAAATATACCCCCAGAACAAGCACAAGCACCTACTGACAATACCCAACGAGGCTCAGCCATCTGTAAATATACTTGCTTCACTACCGGCGCCATCTTCTTAGAGATCGTTCCCATCACCATCAAAACGTCTGCTTGACGGGCGGAGAAACTTAAACGCTCCGCACCAAAACGACCGATATCATAGTGAGATGCCATTGTGGACATAAACTCAATACCACAACAAGAGGTGGCGAAAGGTAATGGCCAAAGTGAATTAGCTCTCGCTAAACCCACTAAATTATCTAATGACGTAGCGAAAAAACCTGCTCCTTCGATTCCAGGAGGCGCTTCTGCAACACTTATAGTTGAATTACTCATATTTTTTTATCTGATGATTCATAAACAAAGGCAAAGCCTGATTGTTTACTTCTCCCACTTTAAAATTCCTTTTTTCAATACGTATAAGAAGCCCACTAAAAGCAAGCCCATGAATACTAACATTTCATAGAAACCAGTCCAAGACAATTCTTTGAAATTAACCGCCCATGGATACATAAAGACGATTTCTATATCGAATAGCACAAAAAGAATGGCTACTAGAAAATACTTTACTGAGATAGGGGTACGCGCATCACCGATCGATTCAATCCCACATTCGAAAGTATCATCTTTCGCTTTAGAATGTCTTTTAGGACCTAATGCGTGAGTGGCTAACATCGTAGCGACGATAAATGCCAAAGCAGCTGCTAGCTGAACAAAAATAGGAAGGAAATCCTGAGGTTGATAGTTCATTACGAAGGCTTAAAATTCAAGCCGCAATTTACAGCTAAAAATCCAAATCCGAGAGAAAAATTCAGAAAAGGATAGAATTATTTCAGAAATTTCGTGTAATTTTGTCCTGCAAATAAGGGTAACACTCATCACCCCATTCAAATTATTTGCTATGCTTGATTCCAGTAAATTTCTTTTCGAAGCTTTAACGTACGATGATGTGCTTTTGCTTCCTGCTTATTCCGAGGTTTTACCCCGTGAAGTAAGTACCTCCTCTCGCCTTACGCGCAATATTTCACTTAATATTCCGATTGTTTCTGCCGCCATGGATACGGTAACAGAAGCTGCTTTGGCGATTGCTTTAGCTCAGGAAGGTGGCATTGGAATCATCCACAAGAACATGACGATTGAGCAACAAGCAGCTCAAGTTCGCAAGGTAAAGCGCTCTGAATCAGGGATGATCATCGACCCAGTGACGTTGAAGGATAACTCCACATTGGGGGATGCCCAACGAATCATGAGGGAATTCAAAATCGGTGGTATTCCGGTCATTGATAATGCAGGACTTTTAGTGGGGATTTTGACGAACCGTGATTTACGTTTCCAAAAACAAACCGCTCGTCCCGTGAAGGAGATCATGACGAAGGATAATTTGATTACGGCCAAAGAAGGAATCAGCATGGAACAGGCCGAAAGCATTCTACAAGAACATAAAATCGAAAAATTGCCCATCATCGACAAGAATGGAAAATTAATCGGTTTAATCACCTATAAAGATATATTGAAGCGCAAGTCTCACCCTTTAGCATCGAAAGATGTCTTAGGCCGTCTTCGCGTAGGTGCCGCCGTAGGCGTGACACCCGATTTATTAGACCGCGTTCAGGCTTTAGTTCAAGTAGGCGTAGACGTGATCAGCATCGATACCGCACACGGGCACTCGAAAGGAGTAATCGACGCCTTGAAATCCGTAAAAAAAGCCTTCCCTACCTTAGACGTAATTGTAGGTAACATCGCCACAGGCGAAGCAGCCGTTGCGTTAGCAGAAGCCGGAGCTGATGCCGTAAAAGTAGGTGTGGGTCCAGGAAGTATTTGCACTACCCGTATCATCGCAGGGGTGGGCATGCCACAATTGACTGCGGTTTATGAAGCTGCTAAAGCGCTACAAAAATACGATGTCCCAGTCATTGCTGACGGGGGTATCCGTTATTCAGGCGATGTAGCGAAAGCCATCGCAGGCGGCGCCAGCACCGTCATGATCGGTTCACTTTTAGCCGGAACAGACGAAGCACCAGGCGAAATGATCATTTTAGAAGGACGTAAATTCAAATCATACCGCGGAATGGGCTCATTAGAGGCCATGGAAGATGGATCGAAAGACCGCTACTTCCAAGACGCGGAGGACGATATAAAGAAATTAGTTCCAGAAGGAATCGTAGGTCGCGTTCCATTCAAAGGTTCAGTAACCGAAATTTTATACCAAATGGTTGGCGGCTTAAAAGCCGGCATGGGCTACTGCGGGGCCTCTTCGATCGAAGCGATGCAACAAGCCAAGTTCGTGAAAATCACCTCAGCAGGTGTGAAAGAAAGTCACCCACACGATGTGAGCATCTCGAAAGAAGCGCCTAACTATTCAGCAAAATAAAACAAGGCCTCGCGTTGCGAGGCCTTGTTTTAAGCGTATAAATGAAAAAGCCCTGATCTCTCAGGGCTTTTTTTATTTATAGTTCTGAACCGTATCCACAAAACATTGCACCTTATCCGGATCAATATCGGGATAAACCCCATGCCCTAAGTTCGCAATATAGCGCTGCGTCCCAAACTGATCAATCATCTTCTTAGTCTCCGCTTCCACCGTCTTGAAATCACCATATAACGCACAAGGATCTAAATTCCCTTGCAATGTCTTATTAGGGCCCACTAACTTTCTAGATTCCGCGATATCCATGTTCCAGTCCAAACCGATGGTCGCACAATTCAACCCAGCCATCTCTTCGCGAGCGAAGAAAGCCCCTTTCGCAAAAAGCGTCACAGGAACCTCTGTCACCGCATCACAAATTTGCTTTAAATAAGGCGTCGAAAACACTGAATATTGCGCTGGCGAAAGAATACCCGCCCAAGAATCAAAGATTTGGACTAAGTTTGCCCCAGCCACCACCTGCGCTTTCAAATACACAATCGTTGAATCGGTAATCTTTTGCAACAAAGCATGAGCTAACTCAGGCTCGGCATACAACATCTTTTTGGCCTGCGAAAAAGTCTTCGACCCTTTCCCCTCCACCATATAACAAAAAATCGTGAACGGCGCACCCGCAAATCCGATCAACGGAACCTTGCCAGCCAGCTCTTTCTTCACAATCTTAATCGCATCCAACACATATTTCAAATCCTGCTCCGGATTCGCATCCCGAATCTTCATTAAATCCGCCTTCGACCGAATCACCTCCGGGAAAACCGGCCCCTTCTGCTCCTCCATCACATACGGCAAACCCATCGCCTCCGGCACCACTAAAATATCCGAGAAGATAATCGCCGCATCCACCCCAAAACGCGTCACCGGCTGAATCGTCACCTCCGCCGCCATCTCTGGATGCGTCGCCAAACCAATAAATGACCCCGCCTTAGCACGCACGGCCCTATATTCAGGTAAAATCCTCCCCGCCTGACGCATCACCCAAACCGGGATTCGCTCCACAGGCATACCCTGCGCGGCACGAAGAAGTAGATCGTTTTGTAGTTTTTCCATAGAAAAAGCAAAGGTAGGGCAAAATGAGGGTATAGGCAACAGTGGGCAGTCGTCAGTGGGCAGTGGACAGTAGGTAGTCTTCAGAAGACAGTGGGTATTTAATTGATAAATAATTCATTATATCAGTTTTATTCTTGTGATCACTAGTAAAATATAATTTATTAGACTCAACGTTTTCTCTAATTAATATGAAAATTCAAAAATTTGAAGATTTAATTGTTTGGCAAAAATCAATTGAAATCACCGTTGAAATCTACAAACACTTTGAAAGACACCATGATTTTGGATATTCCAATCAAATTAGAAGAGCTTCTATCTCTATTTCCAATAATATAGCTGAAGGATTTGAACGTAACTCCAAAAAGGATTTCAATCGATTTTTATACATAGCTAAGGGGTCATGTAGTGAGGTGAAATCGATGTTGTTTCTAGGAAGTAGACTAGGCTACTTCACCAACAAGGAGATTAAACATTTTTATGAATGTATTGATGAAATTGGCAAAATGCTTTATGGACTTTCAAATTCACTAAACATTGACACCTAACGACTGTCCACTGAATATTGCCTACTGCCCACTGTCCACTGACGACTGTCCACTGCCCACTGTCCACTGACGACTGCCCACTGTCCACTGTCCACTGACGACTGCCCACTGCCCACTGTCCACTGACGACTGTGAACTATTTTCCTTACCTTTGTCCCTCATCATCACCTGCCCTATGGCTCAGATTAACGCTAAATTCGTCACTAGTAACACTGATTTTAAGAATTGCCCACCAGCAAGATTTCCAGAATTTGCTTTTATTGGGCGCTCTAATGTGGGTAAATCATCGTTGATTAATTCCTTGACTTTTCACAAAGGTTTGGCGAAAACATCGCAAACGCCGGGTAAAACGCAATTGATTAATCACTTTATTATTGATGAGAAGTGGTATTTAGTGGATTTACCGGGTTATGGTTTTGCCAAAGTCAGTAAGGAGAAAAGGAAGGAGTTTGAGAAAATGATCTTTGATTATTTGATTCATCGGGAGAATTTGACTTGTTTGTTTGTTTTAGTAGATATTCGTTTAAAGCCTCAGGCGGTGGATATTGAGTTTATGAGCCGGATGGTCGAGGATGAAATTCCGTTTTATATCGTGTTTACGAAAGCAGATAAATTGTCCCAAAAGCAGGTAAATGAGAGTGTTGAGGTGTATAAAAACTTCCTTTTAGAAATGTGGGATGAATTGCCACCTCTTTTTATAACCTCGGCTGAGAAGCATGTAGGTAGGGAGGAAATTTTAGCCTCTATCAACGAATTAATTCAAACATCCCCTTACAGAATAGGGAAATAGTACTAATTTTGCCCCCATAACAAGCGAAAAAACATGGATTTATTGAATGAAGTTGCCCATATCTCGGGAAAAAGTGGATTGTTTAAAGTGTTAAAACCGACGCGCACGGGTGTGATTGTGGAGACTTTGGACGCTGCAAAACAAAAATCAGTGGTAGGTGGCCAAACACGTATTTCCGTGTTAAAAGACATCTCATTGTATTTAGATGATCACCAAGATAGCACCTTACCTTTGGCAGATTTATTCTTGCAAATTCACGCTAAATTCAATGGCGTTTTACCGATTGAAGCGAAGAAAGCAAGCGATGCTGAATTGTTTAGCACCTTGGCTACGGTAGTTGCTAACTATGATACCGACCGCGTATTCGCGTCAGACATCAAAAAAATCTTAAGCTGGTACTTAATTTTGGTAGCAAACGCACCCGAGTTATTTCCTGTAGCTGCGAAAGCAGAGAAGGCTCCTAAGGCAGAGAAAGCTGCACCAGCTGAAAAGGCAGAAAAGAAGCCGGCTGCGAAAAAATCCGCAAAATAATTAACATGCAAATTCGGCCCATTGAACCCGAAGACAATGAAGAACTGGCGAAGGTAATTCGTACAGCATTGGCGGAATTTGGGGCGAATAAACCGGGCACGGTCTATTTTGATCCGACCACAGATGCATTGTTTGAATTATTTCGAACCCCAAAATCGTTTTATTACGTTGCCTTAGTCGATGGAAAAGTAGTGGGTGGTTGTGGAATTTTTCCTACAGACAACTTACCAGATGGAACGTGCGAACTCGTTAAACTATATCTAGCAAAAGAAGCAAGAGGAACCGGACTAGGTAAGCAATTGATGGAGATTTCACTGAGCTGGGCAAAAGAAAATGGATATACCCAGGTCTACCTTGAATCAATGCCTGAACTGGCTAAAGCAGTTTCGATATATGAAAAAGTGGGATTTAAGGCACTTGATCATCCCCTTGGAAACAGTGGGCACTGTGGTTGCGATATCTGGATGCTGAAAAAGTTATAAAGAGTGATAAAACAAAAAAGCCCTCGATCAACTCGAGGGCTTTTTTTATGCAGGTAAGTCGATTATTTCAACGAGTTAATGTACTTCGCTAATTTAACTGCATCTTCTTTAGGTACAGTCATAGGTGCCATTGGAGGGTAACCTGGCCAATTCGATGGCTGAGGTTTTGCAATTAAAGCAACAATTTTATCGACTGAATATTTTTTCTTCGCTACGTCTTTGTAGGCTGGACCCACTAAACGCGTATCCACTTTATGGCAAGCGAAACAAGTATATTTAGTCATTAAAGGCTTAATGTCTGCAGGAAAATCTTCTGCTTTAGCTTCAAAACCTAAAGCGATGGTTCCGAACACGAACGTTAAAATAAGTTTAGATATGTTTTTCATACGAGGTATTTGATTAATTATGTTACAAATAAAGTGATTAAAGCGTTATTATCCCAATTTATTTTGCTTGAATTGCATCAACCGCGTTCCTAACGCTACCATGCTTTTCTAAAAATTCCGCTGCTAGTTCATCACTTACTCCCGTGGCTTCGCGAACCATTCGAATAGCGCGTAAAACGAGTTTATGATTGCTTAATTGCATGTCTACCATTTTATTCCCTTTCACACGTCCTAACTGAATCATCACGGCTGTTGAAAGCATGTTTAGGACAAGCTTTTGGGCTGTACCTGATTTCATACGGGTGCTTCCAGTCACATACTCAGGACCCACCACCACTTCTATGGGAAACTTGGCTTCTGCTGCAACGGCACTCCCTGCATTACAAACGATGCAACCAGTTAAAATTCCGCGTGCGTTTGCATCGCGCAAACCACCGATTACATAGGGGGTCCTACCCGATGCCGCAATACCTATTACTGTGTCTAATTCATCAATTCCATAAGCCTCCATATCGTGCCAAGCTTGTTTCTCATCATCCTCAGCATTCTCTACCGCCTTGCGGATTGCAGAATCACCCCCCGCGATTAAACCGATTACCCAGTCATGCGGAACACCGTAAGTAGGCGGACATTCGGAGGCATCCACAACACCCAAGCGACCAGAGGTACCCGCACCAATGTAAAACAAACGGCCGCCTTGCTTCATGCGCTTTACCACTTCATGAACTAAGGCTTCAATCGCGGGAATAACTTTTTCTACCGCAAAGGGTACCGTTTTATCTTCTGCATTCATTTGACGCAAAAGGGTATCTACGGTTTGCTTTTCTAGGTTATCGTAGGACGAATTTGACTCGGTTGCTAATGCGCTTAAGTTTTCAGCCATGTTATTTAGATAAGGCAGCAAAGTTTTTAAAGAAATGAGGAATTGTTTCAATCCCTTTATAGAAATTAAACAAGCCATAATGCTCATTGGGTGAGTGAATGGCATCTGAATCTAAACCAAAGCCCATCAATATCGACTTAATCCCTAATTCTTTCTCGAATAAAGCCACAATGGGAATACTTCCTCCACCACGGGTAGGCACCGGATCCTTCCCAAAAGTCGTCGCCATCGCCTCAGATGCCGCTTGAAAAGCAATACTATCCGTAGGCATTAAATAGCCTTCTCCTCCATGGTGAGCGGTTACTTTTACCTTTACCCCTTTAGGAGCAATGGCTTTAAAATGTTCTGTAAATAAACGTGTGATCTCTGCTGAGGACTGATTAGGTACCAAGCGCATTGAAATTTTAGCATGAGCCTTTGAAGGTAAAACTGTCTTCGCCCCTTCGCCAGTATAGCCACCCCAAATCCCGTTTACGTCTAAAGTCGGTCGAATAGACGCCCGTTCTAAGGTCGTAAACCCTTTCTCGCCGTAAACGGTTTCGATGCCTAAATCTTTTTGGTAAGCCTCTAAGTCAAAAGGTGTCTGCGCCATCGCCGCTCTATCTGCTGCGCTTACCTCTAATACTCCATCGTAAAAACCGGGGATGGTGATGTGGTTGAACTCATCGTGCAAGGAGGAGATCATTTGGCATAAAATATTAATCGGATTAGCTACTGCTCCTCCGTAAACACCGGAATGCAAGTCACGATTAGGACCTTCTACTTCAACCTCCATGTAACTCAAACCGCGTAATCCTACATCGATGGACGGAATGTCATTAGCGATAATGGCAGTATCCGAAATTAGGATCACATCTGCCTTTAATAAGTCTTTGTTCGCTTCAACGAAGTTGCCTAAATTATCCGAGCCCACTTCTTCCTCTCCCTCAATCATAAACTTCACATTACAAGCTAGCTGACCCGAGGCTAACATCGCTTCAAATGCCTTTAAATGCATGAAAACTTGCCCTTTATCATCGCAAGCCCCACGTGCATAGATCACTTCATCCTTGATAACAGGTTCAAATGGAGGATTATCCCAAAGTGCTAAAGGATCCGCCGGCTGCACATCATAATGCCCATAAACAAGGACGGTAGGAGCTGAGGGATCGACCATTTTCTCCCCATATACGATGGGATAACCAGGTGTTTCTTCTAAACGAACTTGATCAGCCCCAGCTTTGCGTAAGTTATCTGCTACCCATTCTGCTGCTCTACGCACATCCATAGCATAAGCTGGATCGGCTGAAACAGATGGAATTCGTAATAAATCTAATAGCTCCGCTAAAAACCGATCCTTGTGAGCGGCAATAAAGTCGTGTGTTGATTGCATAGTTATTGAAATTGAGACAGGTTATAATCTACCTTTTCGAGGAATAAGGTACATCCGATTTTCGGTTCCAGAAATGATTCGACCGATATTTTTTCGATGCGTAAAGATCACCAGGAATGAAATGATAAATCCGAAGTAAATCAAAAGGGGTAATTCTTTACCAAATACTCCAAATTGAAGTAATAAAGGAAATACCAATGAGGTAACCATGGAGCCTAAAGACACATAATGTGAAATCGCAAATACCACTAAAAAAACAAGGCTACTGGCTAAGGCTGCTTGTGGATGTAGTGCGATGACCATACCTAATGTGGTCGCCACTCCTTTACCTCCTTTGAAATCACAAAATACCGGTAGCAAATGACCAATAATGGCTAGAAAACCGAATAATATCTTGAGCGTAACACAGGTTTGCCAATCCACGAGATTAAAAGCATATAGGACAGAGGCTAAACTAGCAGCGGCAAAACCTTTCAATGCATCAACGAACAAAACAATAGAACCCGCTTTTTTACCCAATACCCGAAAAGTATTCGTGGCTCCCGCATTACCACTACCATGTTGTCTGATATCAATCTGGTGGTACCTCTCACCATACCAAATCGCCGTAGGGATTGATCCCAACAGGTAACTTAGTAATGACAAGCCCACAAAAATTAACAGCATAATATTCTATTGGTATTCGTGTAAATATAGGAGGTGAAAATTATGAAATCAACATCCTTAAAAACATTCTTGAAATGTTTAAACTTTCGTCTTTGTATTGTTCTAAAAAGACAAATTGATGGACGCCATGACTCTAAAGCGCTCAGCTTTAGGGTTATCTAAATAGGTCAAGCGGTGAAACGCTTGCAGACGAAATACCTTGAATATATTATCAATTCCATAGCCCACCTCAGCAAAAGGCTTAGTAGGGTCAAGCGAATCAAAGGAGTAACGGTCTTCAAATTTAACGCGCAAGGGGTTATCTACCTCTTTCATTATTTCCCGATTAGCAGACCTTTGGCTTCCCATTAAAACATTAGCAGATCCTATTAGCCGCCATTTTAATTTCTTAATCAACGGGATTCGGTTGAACAATAAACCTTCAAAATTGTGATTGTATTGAATCGAAGCAAATTGATCACTCACAAATTCAAAATAGTTCATAGTAGAGAACGCAGATCGTACAAAGAAAAAGGTTTCATTGCCTAGGTGCGGAAACAAAAGCGGGGCTGGTAAATTAGAGGGGGTATATCCGGCCGTAAAGGTATAGTCAGAGCGGCCTAATGTTCCTAAACGTATAGTTTGGTAAGCTTTTAACGTAAATCGATCATAGGTGAAATCCCCTCCTAAGAAGCCCTTGAATCCATGTTGGTATTTTAAGGTTATCATCGGAAAGCGCTTTGTGGCTAGGGCAATCCGCTCATTTCCATTCATGATGAAGGTTACATTTTTTGCAAACCTTAATTCAATGGTAGCGAAGGTCTCTTGGTAATTATCTTGAACAGCAGACGCTCGCCCTAATTCCGGATTTAATCGGAATTGAAAATGAAAGAGTGGATCAAATGAGCGCGTGGTTAAAGAGGTCGTTAGCGTAATTGCTTTAGCTAACTCTGAACTGAAAAAGGCGTCTGTTTCCCGTCTAAAAAAGGCCCCTGAAAATGCTCCCCACCTTGTAAAGGCATAAAATAATTTATTGTCACCAATGTACTCAGGCGTTAACCCTACCCGCTCCACGTCATAGGTATGGCGAAGGCCAGCGATTGTCCATTTTTTCTTAGAGAATAGGTGATTCAGTTCTAACGAATATTTGGGTACTAAATCTTTCGTCCCAAAACCTACGTTACCGCGGAAAATCCATTTTTTATCAAAATTCGCATTCGTCCTAAACCCTAATCGAAAGCGGGCACCTTCCACTGCATTGATAGCAAAACTGGTAAGGTAGGGGCCTGCTTCGATTCCGTTAAATTGCCTATATCCACTCAAAACAAGCTCAGCAACCTCGACATAGGTTCGTACAATAGGTAGATTTTGAACCGTATCGATAAGCGAGGCGGCTAGATAATCATATGAACTAAGGGGTTCATGCCGTGCATGCTTCCAAAACTCGGCATTAGGCCGTGTTGCATCCTGTGCTACTTCCGATGGAACATCATAAAAAGAGATCTCATGGGGTTTATTGACAATAAAATTTTTATTAGAGATGTACATTTTCAGTAACAATCCCGCGCTACCTTTCGAAACTTCTTCTAGGTCAATTAAGAAACGTGTCCGCGCCGGCAACCAAACCCCATTGCTCGTCTGTTCTAACTCTTGGGAAATTTTGATCCGCTCAATAAAGTTCAAATTAGCGCCCTTATCCACCACGGCATCAATTTGTATTAAAGCAAAGGAAGTGGTGTCAATCCACATTTGGCCTCTAAATACCAAATCTGCTGAATTCTTCGGATCAAAATCCAGCTGGTAACACACGCGCCCTTCTACATTCACGGTGTCCCCTAAAAAATAGCTATACTTTGCCTTCCAATTCTCCCCTATCGGACTCGCAAAATCCTTACCGAAAAAGGGCACGTAATTTTGGTAAAAATTATAATTAGCTACTAAATTCCCTCCGACTAATTGCGATACGAATGAGCCATCACTTACACCTACCCCCCTTATATTGGTCTTTTGAATGAATTCCTTTTTGCGTTTCGGGTTTTCTAAATAGTAGAACTTGCCTATGGATTCTGATAAATAGGTGGGGATAATTAATTTACCATCTTCACCTGCCATTTCTTCAAACTTCTTAATCGCCTGAGCAATGTCCTTCATCACCCGCCGCTCCTTAAACTTTTCAGAAATGTTATCTACATCAAGCTCCATTTTGCTATAGGAATCGTATTCGTAAGCTGTCAGCTTTGATCGATCATTTGACTCTTTATGCTGAAGCACACCGCGCAAAATTTTAAACGCAGGATTTTCGCCAGAGTATACCTTCACTTCCGCCATTTCTAGCGTCGAAGGTTCTATTTGAAAGTTGATTTCTTGAAAGGCAAGTCCGCGCGTTATTTTTTTGACGCGCTTTTTATATCCGACAAAGGAAGTAAATAAGCTATCGGCTGTGAATTTTGAATTTAGGGTGAATTCCCCTTGAAAATTTGTTCTTGCTCCTTGATTTACCCCGACTAAACCAACCGAGGCAAAGGGAATTGGATCTCCATTATTTGCATCAGTCACTCGACCTTTAATCACAAATTGACCAAAAATGGAAGAAACTGAAATACAATAAAAAAAAACCAGCAAAATGCTGAATTTCAATTTCATGGGTAGGGTTTTATTTGCAAAGGATACAAAAATAGCAAGCTAATCGAATAATCAGCTACCGCTAGACTCAATTCTATTTTTTATCCAAGAAGTTGATAAATTTCTCCAATGCACGGGCTCGGTGCGCGATTTGATTCTTTTCTTCCAGCGTCATTTCTGCAAAGGTCCGGGTTTCATTTTCAGGCTGAAATACCGGATCATAACCAAAACCTTGTGATCCTCTCGGAGTCTCTACAATGGTCCCTTGAATTTCCCCTTCAAAGGAATGGTAGCTTGTGCCATTGAAATAGGTTAAGACCGTCACAAATCGCGCTTGGCGATTAGAGATTCCCTGCAAGTTTTGAAGTAACAATGAAACGTTTGCTTGGTCATTTTTAGGCTCACCGGCATAGCGGGCGGAATAGACGCCAGGCGCTCCTTGTAGTGCCTCCACCTCGAGTCCTGAATCATCTGCTAAACAAGAAACTTGGAATTTATCGGCGATGTAACACGCTTTTTGAAGCGAATTCTCTGTTAGTGTATTGCCCGTTTCAGGAATCTCTTCTGTGAGTGCTAGTGAACTCAAATCACGCACGGTAAAATGATCCTGTAGCAAGGCGCTAAGTTCTTCTACTTTATGCTTGTTTTGGGTAGCTAAATAAAGAATTGGACGCATTATTATTGAGCAGAAACAATCTCTATCTCAAAATAAATGGGAGAGTAGCCAGGTATGTTACTGTTACCTTTAGTTCCATAACCGATTGTATATGGCAAAATAGCTTTCGCTTTTTCCCCCACTTTCATTTTCAAGACGGCTTCTTCAAAGCCAGCGATTAACTGACCTGAACCGGTTAAAAACGTCAAGGTACCTGCTCCAAACTTGGAATCATAAATTACCTTGTTACTTGCATCGGTTTGAATATAACCATAACCTAAACGACCTAGGTAATTTAACTTAACTGACTGACCTTGTGCAACTGCGGCACCAGTAGGATTTTCGAGCGTTTTTTGAAACACTAAACCAGTGGCCGTTTTCTCTGGGTTTGTTAAACCATAGGCTGTTTGCATCGAGGTGATTTGGTCCGCCTGATTTTTAATCGAAATAACCTCTATATCAGCTCTAATAACAGCATAAGCAGGAACATTACCGAAGGAATTTCCACCAAATGCAAGGGAGGATGGTAATAAAAAAGTAGCCTTATCCCCTGCTTTCAACATGGAAACTGGAAGGGTAAAAATACTTTGTGATATGCCAAAAACAATCGATTTAGTTTGATTAGCCGATTTATTGGTAGAATCAACTAAACCGCCATCTAATAGAGATAATTTGTAATGTATGGTTACTAAATCAGCTAATACTGGTTTAGCAGTCGTTGCTGTAGATACGATGGAATAATACATTCCATCTGCCGTTTTTTGATAATTTAGATTGCGTTGCTTTAAATAGTTTTGAATTTCAGCTTCATTATTAGCCGCCTGTTCATCAACAGGATTCTCGATAGAACAATTAGTTAACCCGAAAACAAAAGCGAAAAGTAAAACTAGATATTTCCACATACCTCTATTGAATTTTAGCTAAAAAAATCTCAAAACTAAGCGGAGTATAGCCAGGAATATTACTGTTCCCTTTAGCTCCATAGCCTAAGGCAGACGGAAAAACAATCACCGCTCTTTCGCCTAAACGCATCTTCTCGATACCCATTTGAAAACCGGGAACGGTCTGCGTGCCTCCTATCGTTACACTAAGGCTATCTGTTCTAGACATATTGCCATCAAAAGCCCTCGAACTTAGGAACCGGCCTGTATATTTAATCTTAACCACTTTTCCTTGCGCAGGAATATCACCTGTACCCGCCTTTAGACGAATGAAACGCAAGCCATCTGCTTGTGCCTCCGTAACGACATAGTTATTACGCGCAATAAATTCGCGAATTTGATCTTCTTGGGTGCGTACTACGTAGGATTTGATTCGTACTTTCATAGGAGTATAGGCAGGTAAGTCAGGAAATGCTTGTGCAGTACCTGGGATTACCATAGTGGCTTGCTCACCCTCCCGTAAAACAGTCATTAAGGTGGCGAATACTGGATTAGCCCCTCCATAACGGAAAAAATAAGGAGAATCAGTCGCCCGGTTTGTACTATCTAGCACCTTACCTGTCGCCAGGTTAGAAAACTCATAATGTACAAAAAGCGAGTCAGCTTTAGACGCTAATTCTCCCGATGGATTCGATTTAGTGACAAAATAATAGCTTCCATCCGATAGAGCGGTTGGCGTTTGACTTTGGCTAGCAAAGTAAGCTAAAATCTGTTTTTTGTTTTCCTCCGCCTTAATATCATCCTCTAATGCAATATCAGAAAGACAAGAAAAAGTAAAAAGGGCAATAAATAAGAATCCGAAAATTTTCATTCAATTATTTCTTAGACAATACTTCTAATTCAAACACTAAAATAGCGTTTGAAGGAATACGAGGAGCAGCTCCTTGAGCCCCGTAGCCTAATGCCGACGGAATCACAAAAGTACCTTTTCCTCCTTTTTTCAATAACATGATTGCTTCGTTAAAGCCAGGAACTAGTTGACCTACTGGAGGTAAAGCCACTGCAGTACCTTTATCAAATTCCTTACCATCTAAAAAAGTTCCCACATAGTTAACTTCCCAAGACTCTCCCATTTGTGGAGCTTCACCAGCACCTGGATTAGAAATTGACACATAAAGACCTGTTGAAGTTTTAGTAAATTTCTTTCCAGAACCTGCAACATAGGCATCGATTAATTTCGCGTCTTTACCCATTTGTTCAGCTGATAATTTCGACATTTCTTTTTCGAAATCCGCGCGAGATTGAGATTTCTTAATTTTTACAATGAAACGAACATCTGTACCACGCTTCAAGAACGGAGGAATAGGTTGGTTAGCATCCTTGAATAAGCTATCTACCGGAACGAAGATGGTTGCGCTATCACCTACAGATAATAAACGTAGACCGTTTTCAAACGAACCTTTGAACGCGCCTGCCGCCGGAGCTGGAGGTACTAAATCTTGTAAAGGTTTTCCTTCTTTACGTGAATCTTTGATGGTAGAATCGGCATCGTTTTTAATCACTAAATCAAACGTAATGATATCTCCCTCTTTCAATTTAGGGGCGCTGTCATCGTGTTCGTGTTTTTGGATTTTAACTCCGTCTACTACTTCGACATTGTTACACGAAGCTAGTGCCATTGCCGCTAAAATGATTACTCCAAGTTGTTTACGCATGATAGTTGTTTTATAGATTTTTAACTCGATTTATTTCAGAAAGATACAAAGGTAACACTTCCATTAGTTTTTTCTTTGCATCTGCTAAACTTCCGCTAGAAAAACGTCCGCCGGATGCATTTTTATGCCCTCCTCCTTCGAAATAAGTGGAGGCAAATTTATTAACAGCGAATGGTTCTATAGATCTAAATGATAGCTTTACGCCATCTGGACGCTCAATCATTAGAATCGACCAAACGCACCCTGCAATCTGTAAACCGTAATTTACGATGCCTTCAGTATCCCCAGCCTGAGAATTAAATTTTGTTAAATCCTCTGCGGTAATCCACAGGAAAGCGAGATGGTATTCAGGTAGGTATTCCATTCTTTGGCCCAATACATGACCAATAAACTTCAAGCGATCGATACTAGACGAATCAAAAACTTTTCGGTGAACCTCATTCGTATTTACGCCTAATTGAATCAAAGAAGCTACGATAGTATGCACATGAGCCGTCGTATTCGGGTGGCGAAAAGAGCCTGTATCGGTCATAATACCTGAATACAAGCAAGAACCGATCTCCTTATCGAGTAAATCCTCGTCTCCCCATTCCAGAATTAAATCATAGATTAATTCACAGGTAGAGGCCGCAATCGTTCGGTGGTAATAATAATCGCCAAAGTCCTCCGGATCCAAATGGTGATCAATCACCACCTTCTTTGCCCGCGACTTGCGCACGAGCGGAGCCATATTATGTAGCCTTTGAATGCCTGAAAAGTCCAAACAGAAAATAAAATCAGCTTCTTCTATCAGCGCGTCAATTTGTACCTTATGTAGCAACTCATCATAGACTAGAATACCCGATGCATTAGGCATCCATTGAAGGTTAGCCGCTACCGCAGAAGGTACCGCCACCGATGCCTGAATACCTTTTTTTGCCAAATATCCTTGAAAAGCAAGTGTCGAACCAATCGCATCCGAATCTGGATTATAATGGGAGGTAATCACGACTTTCGTGCCGGGAATTAGTTGGGCTTTTAACTCGTTGATGGAGGTCATAAATGGGGCTTGCCGTAAATAAATTTGGGCGAACGCAAAGTTAAAGATAAATTTGTACAAAATTATGCCAATGTCAACAAATAGAACTTTTACCATGATCAAGCCGGATGCAGTCGCAGACGGTCACACAGGTGCTATCATTCAACAGATTGAAAAAGCCGGCTACAAAATTATCGCAATGACAAAATTGCGAATGAGCCCTGCTCAGGCGGGTCAATTTTATGCGGTGCATCAAGAGCGTCCTTTTTTCCAAAGCCTTTGCGACTATATGTCAAGTGGTGAAATCGTTCCGATGATTTTAGAGAAAGAAAATGCGGTGGCAGATTTCCGCCAGTTTATCGGTTCCACGAACCCGGCAGACGCAGCTGAAGGTACTATCCGCAAGCAATTCGCGAAATCTTTAGAGGCTAACGCTATCCACGGATCTGATTCAGATGAGAATGCAGCCATCGAAGGCGCGTTCTTCTTTCCAGGTGTATAAAATTTAGCGGTGCTTGTAAAAGAGAAATCCATTTTCCTCTTTCAGCAAGATTAGATTAGGGTGGTACTTTAACTCCTCTTTCACATCCGCTTTCATGACGAAATAAGCTGGACGGTCTAGCTTTTTCGCTGCCATTAATTCATCGCCCGTGGGACTTCCTGCGGGCTTTTGAAAATATAATAAGTGGGCATAAGACTTGAATCCGATGGTTTCGATGTATACTTTTTGGCCCACTTTAGCGACGTAAAAATCAATAACTGTCGCTTGAGTATACCCCTCGATTTTAGGTACAACGATCGCCAGGTAGGCCATGATTGTTACCAGCGAAGCAGCCATTAACGAATGTAACTTCTTCGTAAACAGGTAATAAATCACAGCCGCCGCAAATGCCGCGCCGATCAAAAACTCCCAACCCGCCCAATAAACCGGCGCTTGTAAATTTCCTTGCACGAACACATCTTTAATGTAGGGGGCGATGAGGCTAGCGTTTTGGCCTATTAAAGGTACTGCTGTCAAAACCGATGCTAAAAGCAAACCCACGAAACCTATCACCGTGGTGTATTTCCAATTAAAGCGAAACTCCCCTAACTGCCATTCCTGCAATACCACGGCAGAAAAATACGTCAATGGAATCCAGCACATCGAAGAATAATGAACAATCTTTGTTTTCACTAAACTAAAAAGGATCAGCACCACCCAAAACAAAACCTTCATCCAATTCGAAAAATCCAAGTCTTCACGCTTCCATCTAAACAAGCGCGCTCCTGCCCAAATAGACACTGGAAAACAACCGATTAATAAGATCACAAAATGGTAGTAAAATGGCTGCCCATGCCCCGCATCCCCTGTGGTCATCAAACGCACCTGGTAGCTGAAGAAATCCTCAATAATCTGCCAACCAAATTTATAGGCTATCAAACCATACCAGGCTACAAAAAATAAAACCGAGATCAGGCCGGCTATGACAGCTCCTGTAAACAAACGACCTGTTACTTTCGTCCGATACAAAATTCCCACGAAAAAGAGGGTTAATGCCCAAAGCAGCAATGCCGCAGGACCTTTAGTCAACAAAGCTAAACCGATGGCAATACCGGCAAAAATGACATTTTTATACTTGGTCGAATCCTGAAAAAACTCCGAAAAGAAATAAACTCCTAAAAAAATCAACAAGTTAAAAAGTGGATCAATAATCCCTGAACTCGCATAAACGTGCGGTGTGATGGCCACCAAATAAGAGAAGGCCCACAGATTCCCAAAATTAGCTCCCAGTGTCTTCTTCCCTACAGCGTGCAATGTCCAAAGGGTTAGAATCCCAATCACCGCATTCGGAAACCGCGCCGCAAATTCCATCGAAATATCTG